>JAAUYD010041493.1_pt1 | contig 31427 bp, 30 predicted proteins | sample 7278101 | NCBI WGS metagenome assembly JAAUYD01 (sample SAMN14350128, study PRJNA611818) | marine sediment metagenome | isolation source: surface marine sediment (0.6m) | place: French Polynesia: Moorea | collected 2018-08
CAAACTGAAGCCGGCGTTCGACAAGAGCGGTGAGGGCACGCTCACCGCCGGCAACAGCACGTCGCTGACCGATGGCGCCGCCGCCGTGCTGCTCGCGAACGAGGACTGGGCACGCAAGAAGAACCTGCCGATCCTGGCTTACCTGACCTTCGCCAAGGTCGCGGCCGTCGACTTCATCAATGCAGAAGGACTGTTGATGGCGCCCGCCTATGCCGTCTCCGATATGCTGAACCAGGCCGAACTCAACCTGCAGGACTTCGACTTCTACGAGATTCACGAAGCCTTCGCGGCGCAGACGATTGCAACGCTCAAAGCCTGGCAGTCGGAGCAGTTCTGCAGGACCCGCCTGGGCCGATCAGAGGCGATGGGATCGATCGATCTCGAGCGCATGAACGTCAAAGGCGGCAGCCTCGCTGTCGGGCACCCGTTTGCCGCCACCGGCGCTCGTATCATCGCGACGATGGCCAAACTCCTGAACCAGAAAGGCGAAGGCCGCGGCCTGATCTCCGTCTGTACGGCAGGCGGCATGGGCGTTTCAGCCATTATGGAAGCGGCTCCGACCGTCTAATAGCCGGTTTTCGCCAGACCCTCGCGCTTGCACCGGCACACTGCAAGCTGGATGATGGTTGATTCAACAACAATATCCGGCACTGAACCGGGATAGAGCGGGGAGTTTGCATGGCAGAAGTTAGCGCCTTTCTTGCGACATTAAACGGAATTCTCTGGCACCAGACGGTGCTGTACGCAATTGTCGCCACCGGCTTGCTGTTCACGATCTGGAGTGGCTTCTGCCAGTACCGGGCGTTGACCCACGGCCCCGCAGTTATCCGCGGCGTCTACGATGACCCGAACGACCCGGGTGCCATTAACCACTTCCAGGCCCTGTCCGCCGCGCTGTCGGCGACCGTCGGCCTCGGCAATATCGGCGGTGTCGCGCTGGCCATCGCGCTCGGTGGGCCCGGAGCTGTCTTCTGGATCTGGGTCATCGGCACGCTGGGGATGTCGATCAAGCTCACCGAAGTGACGCTGTCGATGCTGTATCGCAACACCGACGATCCCGACAACCCGCACGGCGGTCCGATGTGGGTCGTTTCAAAAGGATTGGAAAGAAAGGGCTTTCCTCGCCTCGGCAAGACGATCGGCGTCATCTTCTGCCTGACGCTGCTGGTCTCGACGATGACAGGCGGCAACATGTTCCAGGCCTGGAACGTCGGTGAACTGACCGAGGAATACTTCGGCGTACCCTCCTTTATCAGCGGCATCATCCTCGTCACCGTCGTGGGTGGCGTCATCATCGGCGGCATCAAGCGCATCGGACTCGTCGCCGGTACGCTGGTACCGTTCATGGTCGCGCTGTACCTGATCGCCGGCCTGTACGTCCTCGTCGTCAACATCGGCGAGCTGCCCGCGATGTTCGCCCTGATCGTCAAGTCGGCCTTTGCGCCTACGGAGGCCACCGGGGCTTTCGTCGGTGGCACCGCCGCCTCGGCCTTCCTGTTCGGCATGAAGCGCGCCGTGTTCTCCAACGAGGCCGGCCAGGGCTCATCGCCCATCGCTCACTCGGCCGCGAAGACGGACGAGCCGGTTCGCGAGGGCGTCGTCGCAGGACTGGAGCCCTTTATCGACACGATCGTTGTCTGCACATTTACGGCGCTGATCATCCTGTCGACCGGCATCTGGAATCGCGGCCCGGATATTCCCTTCGACCAGGCCCCGGCCTTCTCGGCAACGGAAAGCGGCTGGGAACTGCCGGACACGCCGGTCAATTCCGACGACTGGCTGGTCGAAGAAACTGCCGTTCTCGTCGTGACGGGCGACACCTGGGACGAGGACTTCAACCGCTATAAACTGGAAGGAACGGTCGTCGACACCGGCAACGGCCTGGTCGTTGACTGGAACACGTTCCAGAGCAGCGTCGAGCCAGAGATCGTTGGCGACGGTATGTACAAGACCTACGTCGGGGCCACGCTGACCGCGAAGGCCTTCGACAGCGTCACCCCGGGGCTGGGTAAGTGGCTGGTGTCCATCGCCGCGTGGTTGTTTGCGATCTCGACCATGATCTCCTGGTCGTACTACGGCGAGCAGGGCGTCGTGTTTCTCGCCGGCGAACGCGCCGTGCTCGGCTACAAGATCCTGTTCCTGGTCGCGGCCATGGTCGCGACGCTGGGCTTCCTGAAGACAGACACCGACCTCGACAACATGACCGGCGTTGGAACAGGCGTCATGCTGTTCGCCAACCTGCCGATCATGTGGATCTTCGGCCACCAGGCGATGGCGGCTTACAAGGAGTACATCCAGCGACTCAAGGAAGGCCGCATGGGGCCGGACCACCCGCCGCCGTCACTGGAAGACCTGTTGTCCGGGCGCGACGTCGAGAAGTAGACGCAAAAGGCCATCCCGAGGGATGGCCTTTTTCTTTCAGGCGCGTGGCCGGCACTCCAGCCGGGTCGACGACCGCTACGGTCTACTGAGCCGCAGTAAAGTCGACGACGGTCGTTTCACCTTCAGCAATCGAGATGTCGTTCACCACGGCAGCGAATTCAAACGGGTCAACCGCGTCATCGGCGTTGTCGTCCTCGGCAGGATCGTCATTGGATGCCGTGCACGTGAACGCTGCCGTGTAATCACCGACCTCGAGGTAACTGACCGAGTAAACGTAGTCACCGTCCTGGTCCTGCGTCACATTGGCGGTCACAACCGGATCGGTGTCCGAGTCGTTGATGTCATCGACGTCCGAATTTGGACCGTCGAACAGGTACACTGCATTGCCGGTATCTGCCGCGAGGTCATTGGCGCAGCCCGTGGCGTTCGCGTCAAGCAGCGCCGCGTCGACCGTGCCCGTCAGCGTCCCGGAACGGGTCTGGTCGCTGATACGCAGTGAGGGACGGAGCAACAACACGCCCGGCTGGCCGACGGGGTCAACCAACGCCTTGCGCAGGTCCCAGTCAACGACGAAACTCGACGACTGATTCGCCGTGACGGTGAGCCCGCCGGACAACTGCAGTCCACGTTCGGAGCCACTCGGAATGCGCAACTCAACTTCCATGCCGTCCTGTATTGCGTAGGAATCGCGGACCCCGAGCTCGGCATTGACCCCGAGCCTGACCCAGCTGTAAGGGCCGGCCGGAACCGTCGTTGGCTCCTGCAACACCGCTGTGACCCCGTTCTGCAGTGTCAGCAAGTCGAAGCTCTTCGGCGATGAAAATGCAATCTCGATCTCATCGCCGCCCTGCGGTTTCAGTGTCACACCAGAAAACTCGACCCAGACTTCGGTGACGTTGTCGACCGGCGCATCGGTAATGGCGATCGAAATCGTGCCCGTCGACGTATCTTCGAAGACCTCATTAAAGCTGCTGCCTCCACAACCCGCCAGGGCGAGCGCGACGCTGCCGGCAATCAGTGTTCTATTCATCGGTTCTTCCCGTTCCAGTTATCGTCAGTCTGGCTTACAAGACTTGCAGTCTAGCAAGCGGCCTTCGGCACGCTAAAAGCCTTTTCACATAAAGCCGTCATTGCCGGACTTTATGCTGCGTTGCAATTCATCGAGGGCCTTGTCGATTTTCTCCTTGGCCTGCTTGGTAACGCCGCCCTTCTGGTACTCGTCGACCACGAACGTCTCCACCTTACCTACGAGGTCATCGAGCTGCATGCTCCTGATCTCGTACTCGGCCTTGACGTCGTCCGGTGCGTTCTCGTAGGCGCTGAACAGGTTGATCCACTGCTCGGTCTGTTTACCCATGCAGACCAGGCGATAGAAGACCGAGCGTTCATAGGGGCCCGGCGAGAACACGCTGATGATCCCGGCGATCAGGGACGCCGGCACCAGCAGCAGGTCGCGAAACCCGTCAACAATCAGCTTCACTTGCAGGAGGCCAACGTCTCGTATCAGCGTCCATCGATCGATGCCGGGGGATGGCTGCGGTAGCTTGTCAGTCATGGCTTGTTACAGATTGTTGCGACCGGACGAAGTATAGCCGCTGGCAAGCGCCGTATCTTTGCAGTAGGGTTTCGGGCTGACCGTAAGGCCACCCGAACATGCCTACCTTCGAATCGAAACCTCTGTACAAGCACGGCGATGCCGACGCACTTGGCGTGCTGGTCGTAAACCTCGGAACGCCCGATGCGCCGACGACGTCTGCCGTTCGCAGGTATCTCGCGCAGTTCCTGTGGGACGGCAGGGTGATCGAACTGCCACGCCCACTCTGGTGGCTGATACTGAACGGCTTCATCCTCCGCTTCCGTCCGTCACGATCGGCCGAAGCCTACGCAGAGATCTGGGGAGAGGACGGCTCTCCTTTGCTGAAGTTTTGCGAGGACATGCAGCGCGGCATCCTGTCACGACTGGAAGCGGCGATGCCGGGGCCTGTTCATGTCTCTTTAGGCATGTCCTATGGCTCGCCGTCGATCGATAGCGCACTGGCCGAGCTTTACGAGCGCGGCGCTCGACGCATCGTGCTGTTGCCGCTCTATCCGCAGTACTCAGGGACAACCACCGGGTCCGTCTTCGACGCCGTGACGCAGGCACTCTCTCGACGGCGCTGGGTGCCCGAATTCCGTTTCATCAATCACTACCATGACTACGACGGTTACATCGCCGCGCTGGCCGCCAGTATTCGAGAGTACTGGGACGAGAACGGCAAAGGCGACAAGCTGATGTTCTCCTTCCATGGCGTGCCTCGGGACACGCTGTTAAAGGGCGATCCGTATCACTGTCACTGCCAGAAAACTGCGCGACTGGTTGCAGAGAGGCTCGAACTGCCGCAGGATGAGTGGGTGATATCGTTCCAGTCGCGTGTGGGCAGGGCGGAATGGCTACGGCCATACACGGATGAAACGATCGAGGAACTTGGCGCACAGAAGCTGGGCAGCCTTGACGTTGTTTGCCCCGGTTTCTCCGCCGATTGCCTCGAGACGCTCGAGGAAATAGCGATGCAGAATGCAGAGCTCTTTGAAGAATCCGGTGGCGGGAAGCTCAACTACATTCCCTGCCTCAACGCGAGAGACGACCATATCGATTTTCTCTCGCAACTGGTGCTCGCGCATGCTCAGGGCTGGCCCGAAACATCCATGGACTGGGACGAAGGCATTATTGCTGATGCTCGGCAACGGACCCGGCAACGCGCTCTGGATCTGGGCGCCGACGAATGAGCGGCCTTGGGCGCTTCCTCGAGTTTAGCGTTCGAACCACGGATATCCTCGAGTCCTTAAGTTTCTACAAGTCTCTCGGTTTTCGCGAGCTTACGAGCGGTGACATGTGGCCGCATCGCTATGCGGTGGTCAGCGATGGCCTGTTATGCATCGGTCTTCATGAACGAGAGTTCGACGGCCCGGCGGTCACTTTCGTTCAGCAGGACCTCGCCAAGCGCGCTCGCGCCATGAGCGATCACGGTTTCCTGTTTACCGAGATGAAGCTGGACGAAGACGTCTTCAACGAGATCAGCCTGAAGGACCACGACGGCCACCTGGTCACGATGGTCGAGGCGAGGACGTTCAATTTCGACGAAGATGACGACGACGACTCGGCCTGCGGTACCTTCTTCGAAGTGACGCTGCCCGTTCGCGACGCGACACGCGCCGCCCGCTTCTGGGGGCCCGTTACGCATGTCATCGAGGAGGTCCGTGAGGAACCTACGATACATATGCGATTCGATGCTGGCGGGATTTCCCTGGGCATTTCGGAGAGCATCGCGTTGCAGCAGCCATCGCTGTGCTTCAAGGGGCCGGACCTCGACCGTCTGCCGTTGCTGATCGAACGGCATGGGCTGAAGCATGAAAAGTATCCGGGTTTCGAAGGCGCGCGCTGCGTCCTGACGGCGCCGGAAGGCACTCGCCTTTATGTGTTCGACGAAGACTTCCTCGGCGGCTCGATAGAAGTCGAGGAATCGGAGGACACCAGCTCGTTCCCGGCCTACGCCATGCCCAATCAAGACAACGACAAAGACGACTAGTCGAGCAGCGAACGCATCAGCGAGATCGATCGGCCGAGATAGCCGCCGCCGAAGATGTTCAGGTGATTTAACACGTGGTAGAGCTGGTACAGCGCCAGTCGTTGCTGGTGGCCGTCAGGCAGCGGCCATGCCGATTCGTAAGCCTCGTAGAATGAACGGTGAAAGCCACCGAACAGGCGGCTCATCGCGAGATCCGTTTCACGATCACCGTAGTAGACCGCCGGGTCGAAGATAATCGGTTCGCCGTTGCAGGCGGCCTTGTTGCCTGACCACAGATCACCGTGCAGCAGGGACGGTTGCGGCTCTCGCCCGGAAAAGAACACCGGGACAGAGTCGATCACTCGACTGCCCAGCGTCTGCAGCTCACCGCCAAAGCCGTTGGCGCGCGCCGTGCGCAACTGATACTCGAGGCGCTCGAGCTGATAGAACTCGACCCAGTTGTCGTTCTGCGCATTGGGCTGCGGCGTCGATCCGATCATCGTGTCCCGGTAGAACCCGTGCTGGTCCGCCGTATATCGGTGCAGTGCTGCCAGCTGTTCCCCGAGCCTCGCGTCGACCGCGGGCGAAGACGATTGCATGTCCAGCCACTCAAGCACGATCCACGCTTCATCACCGCTGCATCCCAGCGAGATGACCGCCGGTACATGAATGCATTGAGCCTTGGCAAGCTCCTGCAGGCCAGCCGCCTCCGACCCGAAGATGGACTCGGACGATGCGGGTCCGGTCTTCGCGAATACGGTGCCTCGCTCGCATTCGACCCGCCAAGCCGCACTGATATCGCCACCGCCAACGGGAGTCAGGCCAATCAATCCGCCCAGATCGAGCGACGCCAGAAGGTCATCGATGGCCGGCGATGTCCTCACAGACCCCTTTCGACAATGACATCGGCCACGCGCTCGGCCTGCCTTCGGAGCGCAGTACCGATGTCGGCCTCATCGAACAATGCGTTTACATCGCCAAGCTTGGGATTAGCGGGCCGCAGCAGCGGCTCCGGGTCGTCTATCGGCGCGTCGCAGGCGATACCGGTCAGTTTCCTCGCAATCATCGCGTCGTCCGTGTGCCGCTCCAGCTTGCCACCCAGCGTCTTGGCGCCACGCACGGTGACCTCGTGGACGCGGTCGAGGTTCGAGTAGATTTCATCGAGTGAACCGAAATGGTCGAGCAACGCAGCAGCCGTCTTCTTGCCGACGCCGGGCACGCCGGGAATGTTGTCCACGGCGTCACCGGCCAGGGCGAGGAAGTCGGCGATCTGCTCCGGCCGAACGCCGAACACCTCGGAAACCTGGTCGTAGTAGATCTTGCCGCGGCCCGAAAAATCCCAGAAGACGTCTTGCCGGCCCAGGAGCTGCGCGAGGTCCTTGTCCCGACTGACGATCGTCGACGGACGGCCCTGGCGTCGTCCGTGTTCCACAAGGGTGCCGATCAGGTCGTCAGCCTCGTAGACCGGGCTGGCTAGTTCCATGATGCCCATGGACCGCGTGTATCGTCGGCACTGATGGAACTGCCGTTCCAGGTCTTCCGGCGCCGGATCACGATTCGCCTTGTACTGCGGGTAGATGTCATTCCGGAATGACGTCGCCAGGCTCTCGTCGAAGCAGACGGCGAGATGATCCGGCTTGACGCGTTCGACAAAGTCGCCGAGGAAGCGGCAGAACCCGTAAAGCGCGTTGACCGGATTTCCGTCACGGTCAACCATGTCATCGGGCATGGAATAGTAGGCACGAAAAACGTAGACGCTAGCGTCGATGAGATATTGCATCAGGGAAGTATAGATCAGGCAACGGCGATTCCGCAGTTTAGAGCTGGCAATTAGGAGCGGCTGCTCCTATATGTAGCGGCCACTGGACAGTCTTGTTTGGGGAAATTGTTGGCTTCCGCTTTCGGCCAGAAGCGGACGGATTGACAGTCACGCCCGAACGACAACGCTTACGCACTAAGTTCCAAAATCGCAAGCACGATCATCGTGATCGCGGATAGTATCCAGAGCGATCCGAACATATTGGCGCTCCTTACTGAGGATGGCCGTCCGACACTCTTGCTATGTTGTTTCAGGACGATTCGGGTGATCATAAACACGCCCGGGAAGTACAGATATATGCCGCCGCCGACGAGCGCAAATACCGGCCAACTGGGATGTCCAAGGATCATCAAGAGTGCCGCTAGTGGCAGTATCCAGGTCAACAGAACGTCCATGATCCCCTGCGACATGCGCTCAAAAAGATACATCGAGGGGTCGACTTCGTGCTCAGGCTCGAACAGGCCGAGCTTGATGGCCGTCGGCAGGAAAAATACAGCCATCGTCTGACCGACCCAGCAGATCAGACCGAGTATGACGACGATGACTCCGATCAGAGTTGTCAGCATTTCAACGCTTCCCGAGGCTCGCAAACGACACTTTGTATTAGCTGATGCTTAAGGTCCGCTTGGGGTCAGAAAGAGTCATTCTAACGCGAATCGTCTGGGCGACTGGTTCCGGCCAAAAGCAGACATCAAACCTTTTGACAGGAAGGCTAAATACGAATGTCGAAAGATCAGTCCTGTTTAATGGCAACAGCGAGATCGAGTTCGATGTCAGCTATCGTCATTCGTAGCTCGACCGGCGCTTGGTATTGTCCTTCAAACCTGATGGGCTCTGCATTAACCCGCGCGTAAGTGCTGCTTGGCGTAGTGAACGCCTTCGAGTCTGTTCTTTCGTAAAGCCAAACCTCAACCGAATACCCGTCCTCCTTCTGTGGAGACACATGAAGGTCGAGCCTATAGTCCTTAAGAATCAGCGGAAACTTGTTTCCCTGGGGGAGACGCATCCTGCTGGAGATCCGCTGGACATCGCTGCTCACCTTCAGTGTCACGTCGTAGTTCAGCCAAAAACCTCTTTCGGTACCACCGAAGGCTGGTCCGAAGAGCATCAAGGCTAGAAAACCGGGTAAGAGTCTTCTCACTGATTTGGGTTCCTATGTTCCGCGGAATGTCCGCATTGGGTCAGGAGCCGCCAGAGTAACAGACAGTCGGGCAGGTCATGTCCAATAGCGGACAGTTTTTCAACTCTTGCGACTTAGCCTTGTCAGGATTGCGAGCTGGCCCTGGACGGCGTCCTGAAAGGTCCCAACCTGCGAGAACTCGTACCAAGGTTCCAGAGACAGGTCGTAAAGTACTCTGGACCAGTTTGACGCGGTACTTTCGTCGAATCCGATCGCTTGGATCTCACACATAGTCGTGCGGCACTCGATGTGAAAGATTGAAAATTGGCTAGAGTCTGCATGACTGGAGATGAACTGTCTTAGCGCCTGCTCCATGAAAAACGACCAACTATCGTCGTAAGTCTCTTCCTCCAGGATCTCCCTGACAGCTCGTCTCTCGCCTGTGTCTTTGTCGGTGGTGAACTGACGCCCAATTAAGGTCGCATGAGCGTCGCTTACCGGAATTGGAGAGCGCTCGGGACTGTTGGTTGCTGTCGGCGCGGCGAGGGACTCGACTGGGCCGTTTTCAGTCAGTGGTTCCGGCTTTCCGGTATGAGTTCCATTGGGCGACGAGCGAGGTGTCTCACGCGGCTCGGATGTGGGCGCATTCGCATCCATCGCCAACTCGGAGTCTCTCGAGACAGGACTATTCGAAGAAACCGCTTGTTCTCTATCGGACCGGACCGGGAGTTTGGTTGAGTCATTGACGCCTCGTGCGAACCATCCAATTGCCAAACCGGCAATCAGACCGAGAAGAAGATAAACCGTTCCTGCGCGCGTCGACGTGGTCATCTAGGGAATGCTGCTGCGATTTCCGGAGCTCATGCTTTGGGTCAAGAGCTGGCAGTCTAACTCAGATCGCTCGATCAGCGGCTCACGGCCATAAGCGGACGCCCGTGACCCAACCAACTTCGACTACCGGACTATTGAAACGAATACGACTGCGTAGGGCATGAGTATTGCCAGGTGGACAAACCATCCGTCAAAAAAGGGAATTCGGCGCTTCTCCAACAACCTCAATCTGATCAGCCTCACAAGGGCGAAGCAGGGTAGCAGCGTCGGCACGAACACCAGTGGCACTCCGTACTCTGCGACGAAGGCTGACAATGAGCTGGAGGTTCGGTTGGCAAAGGCGTAGAGAAACGCGCAAAACGATAAGAGAAACACTGAACTCGACGCCAAACTGAGCACCCTATGTTCCGCCTTGCGCTGTGGTGGAGTTGTCCCAGCCATAAGTACCTTAACGTCACGAGCGGCCGGAACGGGTCATTAGCGGAAATTGTAGCCCGAAGCGCCGAAGAGGCTTCTTCCGGTCGCTCGCAGACACGAACGGAGATCCATACTTCAGCGATAGATTGTGTGAAAGCGACTCAACCACCTTCTGACTAACGTAAGGGCTTGCGAAAGCAGATCTGTCTTTCTACCTCGTCGAAACCCGATGCCAGGTGCGCGCGCAGGCTCACGTTGTTGTCGATCTCCGTATCGCTGGCGAGCTCTGTGAAACCGTTGTCCAGCGCCCATCGTTCGACAGCCTGCAACAACTGCGCGCCCAACCCGGTTCCTCGGACATCGGGATCCACGTACCAGCCCTCGAGGTAGGCCACGGGCGTAGAGACGCAGCCTTCCGCGTAGTTGCGTGACCCGATCTCGGCGAAACCCGCCAGTGATCCGTTGCCCCGGTCCGCGACAAATACGGCGACGCCAACGTAAGACGTGCCTCCGCTGTCAGCCGCATCAAACCAGTCGTCAATTTCTTTCGGATCCGGGCTCGAATACAGCGCTGACCTCATTCGACCCCATTCATCGCGATCCGTGTCAGCGACAGCTCGGATTTCCATGTTGGTGTCAGTGAACAACGGTTTTGGAGAAGACATTGATGACGACAACACCCGATACGATCATCGCCATACCAAGGATCGCCGGAAAGTCCGGAACCTGTTTGAATGTGAACGCGGCAACCACAGCGACGAGGACAATGCCCAATCCCGCCCAGATGGCGTAGGTAATCCCGACGGGGAGTTCTTTCAGGACCAGCGACAGCAGGTAAAAGGCGGCGCTGTAACCAGCGACAACAATGCCGCTCGGGATCAGTTTCGTAAATCCCTCCGAGGCCTTCAGCGCGTTGGTCGCGATCACCTCCGCGATGATCGCAATGGCAAGGTATGCATAGGTCATGACAGCCTCCACCCCGGACGAAGAGATCACGTTAGCACGGTTTTGCTATATCCTAGCTTGACGTTTCGGTATCACCGCCTTCCTGACGCCAGACTGCGAACGTGTAGCCGAGATAGAACAACAGCCCCAGCGAAGAGAGAAAGAAGACGTACAAGAGATTGATGTGCACCGGCGGCGAGTGCATCACAGTCATCGCCAACAATACGACAAGGCACGCGCTGAAGACGAAGGAAATCAGCACACCGATCAACCTCGCAAACGTCTTACTGAGATTCATCGACCCGATCGTCACGATTCCGAAAACGACGAGCCACACCGGGTACTGCCACGGGTAAGGTTGGGGCGCGGCCTCTGACCCCTGCCTGGATAAGTAGTCGTTTGGCTCGGTGGCGCTAACGGCTATGAAGAGCACAAGCCCGGTGAGCGCAACGAGCAGTAGGGTTGTTTGCCTGTTCATTCTGAATTGTCTACCGCCTGAGCCGATTTATGACGACGCATCGCGCCGGCTGGACATCCATGACGTTGAAGACGAGCCAGGTGGTGCGAGGCAAGGCATAAAATGACGAAAGCGCGCAGCGTACCCCATGGTACGTGAGCAGCTTGAGTCATTTTATAACGCAGCCTCGCGCCGGCTGGACCCCTGAGACGTTGAAGACGAGCCAGGTGGTGCGAGGCTAGGCATAAATCGGGGAAGGCGCGCAGCGTACCCTTAGGTACGTGAGCAGCCTGAGCCGATTTATAACGACGCCTCACGCCAGCTGGATCTCTTCAACTAATCGTGGAAATGGACGTCGATGATTTCCTGGCCATTACTCAAGTGATCCGTCACCCGCGCATGCAGCGGACTCGAGCGCGGAATGTGCGCGAGCAGATACTGCATCTGGTCCGCCAGGACGCGGCGCCCTTTCAGGTAAATGTACTCGGCATAGGTCGGCGTAAACGGGACGGCAATGAGCTGCATGGCCGCCTGCTCGGGCGTGCGGCCGCCCTTGTAGTTGTTGCAGCGACGGCAAGCTGTTGCAACGTTGGTCCACCGGTCCAGCCCGCCATGCGAGACCGGCGTGATGTGATCGCGTGTCAGGTCGCGTGTCGGAAACCGGTTGCCACAGTACAGGCACAGGTTGCCGTCGCGCTTGAACAGCGTGCGGTTGTTCAGCGGAGGAACGTACTTGTCGCGATTTCGCGAGAGACTCTGGCTGGTGCCGTGCGTGGCGATGATGGAGTTGACCTCGACACGGCTCCGGTCGCCGGTCAGGCTGCAGTAGCCGCCGAAGACCGTGTAGAGCATCGTGCCGCAGTCATAGGCGACCTGATCTGAATGGTAGAGACGCACCGCCTCGCGGTAGTCGATCCATTCGAGCGGCATTCCGGCGACATCCGTTCGCAACACCTGCTGCGAAATATCGGAGGCGATTCCAGCGAGCATAGACACACCTCGTTGCATCCATTGCAGCCGGTCGTAGCCGACCACTTGTCCGTAGTGTGCAGGACCGCGAGAAAAAATCAACAGCCCCTTTTTCCGGGACAAACATATTCAAGTTGTTTTACAACGAGATGAAACCTGCGAACAGCTGATGTTCAGGCAGAACGAAAAAGCGGCCCGGCGGCCGCTTTTGAATCATTGCTCGATTGCGAACAGGATCAGGTCAGGTCTTTCAGTACCTGGTCCAGCGTCTCTTTCGCATCGCCAAACAGCATGCGCGTGTTCTCCTTGAAGAACAGCGGATTCTGGACGCCAGCATAGCCGGTCGCCATGCTGCGCTTCAGCACGATTGTCGTCTTTCCCTTCCAGCATTCGAGCACCGGCATGCCGGCGATCGGGCTGTCGGGCTCATCCTGGGCGGACGGGTTGACGATGTCGTTCGCACCGATGACGACAGAGACGTCGACGTCCGGGAAGTCATCGTTGATCTCGTCCATCTCGTAAACGATGTCGTAGGGCACCTTCGCCTCGGCCAGCAACACGTTCATGTGGCCCGGCATACGGCCCGCGACCGGATGGATGCCGAAGCGCACGTTCACCTTTTTGGCCCTGAGCGCCTTGGTGATTTCGTAAACCGTGTGCTGTGCCTGCGCGACCGCCATACCGTAGCCCGGGATGATCATCACTTCTTTGGCGCCCGCCAACATCGACGCTGTTTCGTCGGGATTAACGGAGACGATCTCACCGTCCTGCTCGCCACCCGACGCTGACGTGCCACCGCCGGTACCGAAGCCGCCGGCGATCACGTTCAGGAACTTGCGGTTCATCGCACGACACATGATGTAAGACAGGATCGCGCCACTGGAGCCTACCAGCGCCCCGGTGACGATCAGCAGGTCGTTCGACAGCATGAAACCGGTGGCGGATGCCGCCCATCCCGAGTAGCTGTTCAACATCGAGACGACGACCGGCATGTCGGCACCGCCGATGGCCATGACCATGTGGATGCCGAACAGCAGCGCGAGCACCGTCATTATAATCAGTGGCTGCATTCCACCGCCCGCCGCCGCCTGGATGACGAACTCGCGCCCGAACCAGATCGCGCCCAGCAGCAGAAGGAGATTCAGCCAGTGTCTCGCCGGCAACAGCATCGGCGATCCGCCGATGCGCCCGGATAGTTTGCCGAACGCGATGACGGAACCCGAGAACGTGACGGCGCCGATCAGGATGCCGACGTAGATCTCGATGTTATGGATCGTCTTCTCGACGCCGGTGTAGGACGAGTTCGGGTCCATGAAGCTCGCAAAGCCGACGAATACGGCCGCCGCACCGACGAGGCTGTGCAAAATCGCAACGAGTTCCGGCATCTGCGTCATTTGCACGCGTCGTGCGAGCAGCAGGCCAATCGTGGCACCGATCAGGAGAGCGCCCAGCAAGAGGCCGTAGTTCTTCGTTACGACACCAAAGATCGTGGCGAGCAACGCTATGGCCATGCCGGTGATGCCGTACCAGTTACCGCGTCGCGCAGTCTCCTGGTTGGACAGCCCGCCGAGGGCCAGGATAAAGAGAATGGTTGCCGCGATATACGCCGCGGTGATCGTTCCTGCGTTAAGGCTCAGCATGTCGACCTCACTTCCTGAACATGTCGAGCATGCGGCGCGTCACCGCGAAGCCGCCTGCGATGTTGATACTTGTTATAAGCACGGTCACGACGGCGATCCACATGATCACCGGATCATCCGAACTGATCTGCAACAACGCGCCGATAATGATGATGCTCGATATCGCGTTGGTCACGCTCATCAGCGGCGTGTGCAGGGCTGCCGTCACGTTCCAGATCACCATGTAGCCGACGAAACACGCGAGCACGAAGACCGTGAAGTGAGCCATGAACGACGGTGGCGCGACCGCGCCGAGGCCCAGCAGTGCGAGGCCGCCGATCGCCATCGCGATCAACGGACCGGCGAACGAACGCTTCTCTTCTTCTTTCTCGACGGGAGCCGGAGCCGGTTCTGCCTGCTGCGGCGCAGCCGATAGCTTCGGAGCCGGCGGCGGCCAGGTCGTCTCACCGTTGTGGCAAATCGTTGCGCCACGGATGACCTCGTCTTCCATGTCGACATTGATGTTGCCGTCTTTTTCGGGCGTCAGGTCGGTCAGCAGGTGGCGCAGGTTGGTCGCGTACAGTTGGCTCGACTGGGCGGCGAGTCGGCTCGGCAGGTCCGTGTAGCCTATGATCGTGACACCATGGCGCTTAACAACCTCGTTTTTCTCCGTGAGTTCGCAGTTACCGCCCTGTTCGGCCGCAAGGTCGACGATGACACTGCCGTCCTTCATCGACTCGACCATCTCGGCCGTGATCAGTTTGGGCGCCGGCTTGCCGGGAATCAGCGCCGTCGTGATGATGATGTCCACTTCCTCGGCCTGCTCGGCGAACAGGGCCATCTCGGCCTTGATGAACTCTTCGCTCATGACCTTGGCGTAACCGCCCTCACCGGCGCCGTCTTCCTCGTCTTCGAAATCGAGCATGAGGAACTCTGCGTCCATGCTCTCGACCTGCTCCTTGACCTCCGGGCGGGTATCGAACGCGCGCACGATGGCGCCGAGGCTCTTGGCCGCACCGATCGCGGCGAGGCCGGCGACGCCTGCACCGATGACCATTACCTTGGCCGGCGGGATCTTGCCGGCGGCCGTGATCTGGCCCGTGAAGAACCGTCCGAAATGCTGTGCGGCCTCGACGACGGCACGGTAGCCACCGATGTTCGCCATTGAACTCAGCGCGTCCATCTTCTGAGCGCGGGAAATACGCGGGACGCTGTCCATCGCCATGACCGTGGCACCGGTTGCCGTCAGCTGCTCCAGCAACGGGGTGTTCTGCCCGGGCCAGACAAAGCTGATCAGTGTCTGGCTGGGCTTGAGCCTGGCGGCCTCTTGTTCTTCGGGTGCCCGGACTTTGAGGATGATGTCAGAGTCGCTCCAGATGCTGTCTGCCGAGGTGGCTATGTCGCATCCGGCAGCCTTGTAGGCATCGTCGGAGAAGCTGGCCGAATCGCCGGCACCGCTCTCGACGGTGACGGTGAATCCGAGTTTCATCAGTTGGGCGGCAACATCTGGTGTCGTGGCGACACGTTTCTCGTCTGCGTGTAGCTCTCTCGGCACGCCGATCTTCATGGGATTTCTCCGGTTCTTATGGCCGTCGCCTGGCAGGCGCCGGCGTTCTTACTGCGCGAGACTGTAGCAGTATCTGCTCATCTATCCCACAGCTTGAGGGCCCCGGAGGCGATTACAGGCGTAAGGAATTACACCTACCCGAGTGCATCAACGACGGCGATCGGTCTTCTGTGCGCGGTCCCTTGCGGGGCGGACGGCGCGGTCACGCTTCTGGCGAAGACGTTCTCGCATGGCGGCCCGTTCTTCCGGGCTCATGTTCTGGTAGCGATCCCTGAGTTGCTTGCGCCGCTCCCGGTTCATCTGCTTGAACTTGCGATAGTTGTCGCGGATGCGGCTTTGTTGCTCGGGAGACAGCTGTCGATAGATCTCGTAGCGCTCGCGAATCAGTGCGCGACGCTCGTCGCTCAGATTACGCCACTGCGCGAAACGTCGTTTGGCCGCGTCGCGTTCACTGGCCGACATCGCAGACCAGCGTTGCGCTCCGGTGGCAAGTCGCTGCTGACGATCGGCCGGCAGCTGGTCCCAGCCATCTGCAAAGGCGTTAAGAACCTGTTGCTGCTCATCGGAGAGACTGTCCCAGGTCACGCCATCCGCATGCGCAACACCGCAGACGAACGCAATCAACACTATCAGCCATCTAACCTTCATTTTCTGTCTCCGGCGCACCTTCGTCCGTTTCTTCGGAAGGTGCCTCCTTACGTTCAACCATGACCACTTCGTCGAGCACTTGCCATTCCTCGTCAGACCCTTCCCAGCTACCGAGGTATTCGAGGAACTCCATGTCCGTCACGGCTTCCTCCTCATCGTCAGCCAGCGCCGGTGCACACGCGGCAATCATCGCGACGGTCAGGACTGCACGTTGGTCAGCCAACGCTGTCCCCGTTGCCAGTCTCGGCAAGGTCGATCCAGTCGTAGAACTCGAGATCCTCCAACATCTCGAGATTGTCCTCACTCAGGAGTATCTCCATATCGACCGTCGATGCGTCCGCGGGCGTCTCGATAATGGCCGGGGACTGCATTAACAGGACAGCAACGGCGGCAGCCGTCGCGAGCCCGCCAACCGGCGCCCACCGAAGCAGCGGCGGCAACCGTCGCGGCGATTTCTCGACGGCCGCATGTCTTGCCTGGTTCAGGCGCGACAGGGTCGCTGCATCGAGACTGTCGACACTGTCGTCGAACAGCTGCTTCGCGCGTTTCTCAAATGCGTCGTTTGCGTCGTTCACTGCCAATGCTCTCCCAGTTTGTCCCGGAGCGAATGCACCGCCCGGGAATAATGTGTCTTTACACTGCCCTGTGTACAGCCCATGGCGCTGGCGGTTCCCGCCACGTCCAGCCCCTCAAAGGTCCGGAGCATGAAGGCCTCGCGCTGTCGTGCGGGCAGTTCGCCAATCGCGTCCTCGAGTCCGCGCATCGCTTCGCCGGTCTCCGCGAGCTCCTCGGGCGTGCGCCCGGCGAGGTCCTCGGCCTGGGCAATCGGGTCGTAGCCCTCATCAGCGGCCTGCTGGCTGCGGCCGAACCAGCTCATGACCCGGTTGCGGACGGCCTGCCGCCGGCGAAAATCCCGAATTCCGTTCTGCAGAATCCGGTAGAACAGCGGGGTCCATTCGTTTTCCGGTTGCGACCCGTAGTTCTGCACCAGCTTGATCATCGCGACCTGCACGAGGTCCAGGGCCTCTTCCCGGTCGCGCACGGCGATTTCGGCGTAGCGCAGGGCGCGACGCTCGATATCCATAAGGAACCGATTTAGATCCTCAGATTCGCGCAGCGTCTTAACTCCCGTGTCGCGCTCGCTGCAAGATACCGCATATGCGGGGCTTATTGCTTCCATGAACGCTTGACTCCCTGTCCCGGTTCTCTACCTTGTACTGTCCTAAACGCAGCGTCGACGAATCCGTTGACACCGTCGTCCGGATTTTTGATGCCTCCTCCGCCGATACTACAAGTCGCTATCAACGTGCCCTTGTCGCGGCGCTTCGACTACCTGGCGCCCGCCGGACAGTCAGTGGCGATTGGGTCCCGGGTGCTGGTGCCTTTTGGCCGCCGCGACCAGGTAGGCCTGGTTCTCGGTCTTGCCGATCGCAGCGAGGTACCCGGCAACAAGCTGAAAGCCGCGAAGGCTGTTCTCGATCCGACGCCGTTATTGAGTAAAGAAGATCTTTGGCTGTGCCAGTTCTGCAGCGACTACTACCATCACCCGATCGGGGAAGTGGTTGCAGCGGCACTCCCCAAGCTCTTGAGGATGGGGAAGCCGGTCTACCCGGAAATGGACTTTCTGCGCGCCACAGAAGCTGCCGAGACGGCGATTGCGGGGCTTCGACGGGCGCCGAAGCAGGCGGAGCTTTTAACGGCACTCTTAGACGCCGGCGGCGACGGCCTGAGCGCCGAAACGCTTACGGAGCTGATGCCGGCATGGCGACGGGTCGCGAAACCACTGATCGAGAAAGGTCTCGCCCGGCGTGAGCGGTATACGGCGGAGGATCGGCAGCCAGCGCGCGACCTGGAGGCAGTTGCAGGGCCCGCGTTGAATGAACAGCAGCTCGACGCGGTCGCCGCGGTCCGTGCGGCGAAAGGCTTCGAGAGCTTTCTTATCAACGGGGTAACGGGCAGTGGCAAGACCGAGGTGTACCTGCACCTGATCGCCGATGTGCTGGACAGGGGCCAGCAGGTGCTGGTGCTCGTACCGGAGATCGGCCTGACGCCGCAACTCGTGAACCGTTTTCGGCGCCGGCTGGGGGTAGAGCCGGTCCTGATGCACTCCGCACTCAACGACAGTGAGCGCCTGGCCGGCTGGCGCATGGCGCGTAGCGGGGACGCGAAACTCATCGTTGGCACACGATCCGCCGTCTTTGTACCGCTCCAGCGGCCCGGCCTGATCATCGTCGATGAAGAACATGACGGTTCGTTGAAACAGCAGGAGGGCTTTCGCTACTCCGCACGCGACCTCGCAATCGTGCGAGCCAGTCGCGCCGATATCCCGGTCGTCCTCGGTTCCGCGACGCCGACGCTGGAAATGCTCAAGCACTGTGCGGACGGACGTTACAAGCGGCTGGACCTGGCGGTTCGCGCAGGCGGCGCCGAGCCTCCGTCCCTCAGACTGGTCGATCTGTCTCGAAGCCCGGGGCAGGACGGTCTGAGCGACGTGCTGCTATCTGCCGTCGGGCGACACCTCGTGGAGGGCGGCCAGGTCCTGATGTTTCTTAACCGCCGCGGCTTCGCGCCGACGCTGATCTGCGGCGATTGCGGACACATCGCCGAGTGCCGCCGCTGCGACGCGCGTATGACGGTACACGCGAGGGAAGGCCTGCTTCGCTGCCATCACTGCGGCGCGTCCCGACCCATTGACCGTCAATGCAACGACTGCGGTGCTGAAGCGATGCGCGCACTGGGTGAAGGCACGCAGAAGCTCGAGGACATCCTGACCGCACAGTTTCCCGGGCGCGAGATTCGACGCATCGACAGCGACAGCGTGCAGCGCAAGGGCGCTATCGGCGAGGCGCTGGAGCGGGCCACCGCGGGCGACGCAGACATCCTGGTCGGCACGCAGATGCTGTCCAAGGGCCATCACTTTCCGAAACTGACGCTCGTCGGTGTTATCAATGCCGACCAGGGCTTGTTCGGCACCGATTTTCGCAGCAGTGAGCGTCTCGGCCAGTCCATCGTGCAGGTGGCCGGCCGGGCGGGCCGCGAGGAGCGGCGCGGCGAGGTGCTCATCCAGACGGCGTTTCCGGAGAACCCGTTCTGGGACCAGCTGCTCGACGGCGGCTACGACCGCATCGCGGCGGAGGCCATGCATGAGCGCGAGCAGGCCCACTGGCCGCCCTTCGCGCGGTTGGCGCTGATTCGCGCGTCGGCGCATCGACAATCCGACGCCCTTCGATTCCTTGAAGCGGCGAAGCGTCTCGCCGTGGAGGCCGCGGAGGAGCGCCTGCGGGTGCTCGGTCCGGTGGATGCGCCAATGGCGAAGCGCGCCGGGCGTTTCAGGGCCCAGCTGCTCTTGCAGGCCCATGACCGGCAGGCGCTGCACCACTGTCTCAGCCAGCTGCGCCTCAGACTCGAGGCTCATCCGGAGGCCCGTAAGGTGCGCTGGTCGATCGACGTCGACCCGGTCGAACTCCTGTAGGACTCAGGGGCCGGGAAACTTACGCCACGGCTTGAGAACTGCTGTAGACTTGCCGGCTCGAAATTTTCAGGCCCCGGGAATGAAATCCACGATCGCAGATCTCCTGAGCAAGGCACTGGCTGACCTGCCGGAGCTCTCTGATGCACTGCACGGAATTGATATCGCTGCGACGATCGAACGCACGCGCGATGACAGCCACGGCGACTTCGCGTCGAACGTGGCCATGCGCCTTGCGAAACCCGCGCGGCGAAGCCCGAGGGACCTCGCCGGGCAGATCGTTGAGCACATTGGCGACAGCGATGAGCTCGACAAGGTCGAGATTGCGGGACCCGGCTTCATCAACTTTTACCTGGGCGCTTCGTCCTATCACAGCGAACTGAAGTCGATCCTGGCCCGCGGCGAAGACTACGGACGCAAGCCGCCCACACCGTCACCGCGCGTTCACCTGGAGTTCGTTTCGGCAAACCCGACCGGCCCTCTGCACGTCGGCCACGGCCGTCACGCCGCCTTCGGCGCTACCGTTGGCAACCTGCTCGAATCGCAGGGGCTGCCCGTTCATCGCGAGTATTACGTGAACGATGCCGGGCGCCAGATGGACATTCTCGGCGTCAGCGTGTGCATCCGTTGGCTCGAACTAAAGGGCGCCGACGTGTCGTTCCCGGATGCCGGCTATCGCGGCGAGTACATTCGCGACATCGCAGCCTCGGTCAACACAACCGGCATCGAGGACGTGTCGGCTGAGGCGCTGATGGCGGGCCTGCCGGCCGACGCGCCCGACGGCGACAAGGAAGCTCACATTGAAGCGCTGATCGACGCCGCTAAACGAGAATTCGGTGAGGATGGCTTCGACCGCATCCGGCAGCAGGCGTTAGAGAGCATCCGCGACGACATCGAGGACGACCTGGCCGAGTTCGGCGTCCACTACGATCGCTGGTTCTCCGAGCAGAGCCTGACGAAGACGGACCGCATCGACAAGGCGCTGGGCGTCCTGAAGGAACGGGGCATGCTGTACGAGAAGGACGGCGCGACCTGGTTTCGCGCGACGGACTTCGGCGATGAGAAGGACCGCGTCGTCGTCCGCGACAACGGCGTGAAGACTTACTTCGCCTCCGATATTGCCTACCACTTCGACAAACGCGAACGCGGCTTCGATCACCTGATCGACATTCTCGGGGCCGATCACCACGGCTACGTGTCGCGTGTAAAGGCCGGCCTTGCGGCGATGGGTTACGCCGGCGACGATCTCGAGGTCGAGCTCGTGCAATTCGTCGCGCTGTTCCGCGGCGGCGAGAAGATGCAGATGTCCACGCGATCGGGTGAGTTCGAAACGCTGAGGGACCTGCGCAACGAGGTGGGTAACGATGCCGCGCGCTTCTTCTACGTATCGCGGTCCAACGATCAGCACCTGGACTTCGACCTCGATATCGCCAAGTCGGAATCGAGTGACAACCCGGTGTATTACATCCAGTACGCACACGCGCGTATCGCCCGTGTCTTCGGCAAGCTCACCGAGGCCGGACACAGTTACGACGCGGGCAACGCCGCGCTGGAACGACTCGTCGAGCCGCAGGAGCGGGCGCTGATGAAACGACTCAGCCGCTACGCCGAGATCCTCGAGACGGCAGCCAGGAATCGCGCGCCGCAGACACTGGTGCACTACCTGCGAGACCTGGCCAACGATTTCCACACGCTGTACAACGCGCATCAGTTTATCCTCGACGATGCATCGCTTCGCGACGCCCGCCTGTTATTGTGCAAGGCAACGAAGACCGTGATCGCCAACGGGCTGGACATACTCGGTGTTTCTGCACCGGACAGGATGTAATGGCAAAGAGACGCGCGAAGAAGCGCCGCAAGACGCGCAAGGACGATCCCTACCCCGGATGGGTATGGATGGTCTTCGGGCTGGCGATCGGGTTATCGGTCGCCGCCGCCGTGTACTTCAGCGACAGCCCCGAACCGCGCGTGGCCATAACTACTGCAGCGCCCGTGCAGCCGCCGCCGGCGTTGGACGACAATGGCGAGACCGCGGAAATCCCACCCGAGACGGAACCTCGCTTCGACTTCTATGAGCTACTGAAGAAGATGGAAGTCGAGGTCGAGAATGCCGCGCCTTCTGTCGAGAGAGACAGAGCACCGCAGGCCGTCGTCGAGGAGGGCACCTACATACTCCAGGCCGGCTCATTCTCGCTAGAAGAAAATGCGGAGAGCCGACGTGCCGAGCTGGGATTTCAGGGCATCGAGTCGCGGATCATCGCCGCCAATGTGAATGGCCGAAAAATATACAAGGTCTATATCGGTCCGGTCAGTGACCTCGATCGACTCAACCTGCTTCGCAGCCAGCTTCGGGCCGCGGGTATCGACGTTCTTCGCATCACCGTCAGTGACTGACGCGACGTAAGCTGAATGCGCTGCGGGCACAGAAACCCTATCCTGGTTTGCCGCGCGCCATGGCTTGCGGCGCTGGCGATGCTGGCTGCGTGCGCGCAGGCCCCGCAGGTCGTTGTCATCGAGGAACCCGCCGAAGTGCCGCCGGTGGCGCCTGCCGAACCCGAACCTGCACCTCCACCGCCGCCGCCTGAGCCACCGCGGCCAAACATCACAATCGCATCCGTCGGCGACATGATGATCGGCACCGACTTCCCCGAGAATCACCTGCCCGACGACGATGGCATCGGGTTCCTGGGCAACGTTCAGCCCTTCCTGTCAGCCGCCGATCTCGCGATCGGAAATCTCGAAGGCGTGCTGGTCGACGGCGGGGAACCAGCGAAGTCCTGCAAGAACCCGAAGGCATGCTACCTGTTCCGGTCGCCCACGCGATACGCAGGGCACTATCGAGCGGCGGGGTTCGACGTGTTGAGTCTCGCCAATAACCATGCAAGGGACTTTGGCGAGGAAGGCAGGACGTCGAGCATGCAGGCGCTGGATGCGCACGGCATATTTCATTCCGGTCGAGACGGCGAGTTCGCGAGCTTCGAGACGAAGGGCCTGAAGGTCGCGTTCCTTGCGTTCGCCGTGACGAAGAACTCAAACATGTTGCTGGACTACGAGCTTTCGGAGCAGCGCGTCCGTGAGCATGCCGCCAATCACGACATCGTCATCGTGTCCTTTCACGGCGGCGCCGAGGGCGAGAGCGCGCAGAATGTCCCGTTCGACGAGGAGACCTACTACGGGGAGCCGCGTGGCGACGTCGTCCTGTTCGCAAGACGCATGGTCGACGCGGGTGCAGACCTCGTCGTCGGTCACGGGCCCCATGTCATCAGGGCGATGGAACGATACAAGGACCGTCTGATTGCCTACAGCCTCGGCAACTTCGCGACCTACTACGGCATCAGCGTCGCCGGCGTCAAGGGCGTCGCTCCGATTCTCGTTACACAGCTCGATCCTGACGGCCGATTTATCGATGGCCGCATCATTTCAACGCGGCAGCTGCGACCGGCCGGGCCGACGCTGGACCCGACTCGGCACGCCCTGCGCCTGGTTCGTACGCTGACGGCCGAGGACTTCGGCGACTCAGGTTTGAGCTTCAACGAGGACGGGACGATATCGGCCGTCGAACGCGGACCGGTGCCGGAGCATGCGCCGGCGGAATCAGTCGTCGGCGGAGATCGACTTGAAGTCGACGCCGAGTGAGCGAAGCTTGCGGTACAGGTGCGTTCGCTCCATGCCTACCCGCTTGGCGAGGCGGCCGACCTTACCCTCACACAACACCAGTTGCTGCTGCAGGTAGGCGCGTTCGAACTGCTCTCGCGCTTCACGCAGCGGCAACGCCAGCAGGTCCTGCTTGACCAGCGGCTCTTCGTTCTTGACGTTGTCGGCGATCTCGGTTTCGACTTCGGCGAGCGTGATGTCGTCGTCCGAACCGCTCATCAGCAACCGTCTGACCAGGCTCTTGAGCTCGCGGACGTTATCCGGCCACGGGTAATTGCGAAGCCGATTCTGGGCGGCGACGTCGAAGCGCCGGAAGGTCAGCCCCTCGTTTTCGACGAGCTTGTCGACGTAGTAGGCCAGCAGTTCCGGCACATCCTCGGAGTAGTCCCTCAATGGCGGGACGCGCAGGCTCAGCGCATTAAGGTGCGAGTGCAGGTCACGACGCAACTCACCGGAATCGAGCCTGCGGTCAAGATCATCACCCGCCGTCGCCAGCACCCTGGCATCGAATCGAACGGGCTTCTTGCCGCCCACCCGCGTAAACCGCCCCTCCTCGAGGGCGCCGAGCAACACTTTCTGCGCCTCGTCATTGAGGTCTGTGAGTTCATCGATAATCAGCGTGCCCTTGCCGGCTTTCTCGATGACGCCCGCATAGGTCGTGCCGTCCTGCTCGCTGCCGAGAAGTTGCTCTTCGGCGTTGCTTCGCGTGATGGACGCACCGGTCAAGACGACGACGGGCTCAGCCGCGCGTCGACTCAAGCCATGCATGTAGCGTGCGAACGCGCCGCGGCCCGTGCCCGGTTCGCCGCTGATCAGCACTGAAGAGTCCTGCAATGCAAACTGCTGCGCGCGTTCACGCAGGCTCTTCATCAGTTCGCTGCGACCGACGGGCGTCAGCAACGCCGGCAGCATCGTCCGGGATTTGCCCGCCTGTGACGCGACGGACTCCAGCGCTGACTCCACGGTGCGCAGCAGCTTCGCCAGGGACAGCGGTTTCTCGACGAAATCGAAGGCGCCGAGCCGTGTGGCCTCCACCGCCGTATCCACGGTCCCGTGTCCGGACATGATGACGACCGGGCACTGCAACTCACCCGATTCGGACCACTCGCGAAGCAAGGTAATGCCGTCGGTATCGGGCATCCAGATATCCAGCAGGATCAGGTCGAACTTGTCGGCTTCCCGGGCGCGGCGAGCTTCTTCGGCGTTCGCTGCAACGGTTACGCCGTAGCTCTCATCGCTGAGAATTTCGGAAATCAGGGCCCGAATATCGGCCTCATCGTCAACAACGAGTACGTGAGCATTGGTCATGCTCTTTCCCTCCTCTGGTCCGCAAGGTGCGGCAGCTTCGCGATAATTGATTCTCTTGCAGTGTCAGTCATCGGCAGGCGAATACTGATGACGGCACCGCCGTCTTTCCTGTTCTCTGCGCGTATCGATCCCATGTGCTCCTCAACGAGCTTCTTGACGATCGCGAGGCCTAAGCCCGTGCCTTTCGGCTTGGTCGTGACGTAGGGGTCGAACACCTGGTTGACGGACCCGGTGTCGAATCCGGGTCCGTTGTCTTCCACCCGGATCTGGCAGAAAGGCATGCCGTCGATTTCGACACGACTCAGGAGAATGTCGATGTGTGCGTCTTCCGTATTCTCGAGTGCCTCGACGGCGTTCCTGATCAGGTTGTGCAGGATCTGGCGCACGCGGCCCATGTCTGCCTCGATCGGTCCCAGGCTCGGGTCCGGCGTGATAGCAATCTCGACGTGCATGCCCTGGGCGCGATACAGATCGACGACCTCGTGCACGAGGTTCTCGATGTCGAAGCGGCCGAACTCCATGTCCGGTGCGCGGGCGTAGTCCCTGAACGCGTTCACCATCTCCTTCATCGCCTCGACCTGCTGGACGATCGTATGTGTCGCACGATCGAGAATCTGGCCCTCTTCGTCTTCCATCGTGCCGAGGTATTTTCGCCGCAGCCGCTCGGCGGACAACTGGATTGGCGTCAGCGGATTCTTGATCTCGTGCGCCAGCCGTCGTGCCACCTCGCCCCACGCCGCGTCGCGCTGCGCCTGCAACAGCGCCGTGATGTCGTCAAACACGATGACGTAGCCTGCCGGCTTGTCGTCCTTGCCAGGCAACGTCGTACACGCGCAGGTCAGCACTCGCCGACCGACCTCGCCGCGCAGGACAATCTGTTCGCGCCAGTCCGTCTCTCCCGCTTTCAGGTGCATCATCGATACGTCGACGAACTGCTCGACGAGCGGGCCTTCCTTCGACACGTCCGTCAGCGACTGGCCGGCGCGGGAAGCAAGGTCGGTGTTCAGGATGGCGCTCGATGCCTGGTTCGCGTTTCGAATCCGAAACTCGCTGTCCAGTGCGACGACGCCGGTTGACAGTCGGGCCAGGATGATCGCGAGTCGCGCGCGCTCGGCCTCCACCAACGACTGGTTAAGACTGGCCTGCTCGCTGGCCACGGCCAGGCGCTGCGTCATGTCGTTGAACGAGCTGATCAGGAAACCGATTTCGTCGCGCGTCGGCTGAGGCAGCTGCAGGTCGAAATCACCTTTTGCTACCGCGCGGGTTCCATAGACGAGCTGCTGGATAGGCGCGACCAGGCGACGCGAAAACACGAATGCGCCATAGATCGATGCCAAGAGCGTCAGCAACAGGACCACACTCAGTGTCAGCGTGAATATGCCCTTGAGGTCGTCGCGCAGGAACAGCAATTCACTGTATCGCTGATAGGAGTTCTCAACCGTGTACGCCATGCGACCGAGGCGGCTCGTCACCGGGAAGTGTGCCTGGATGACACCCAGAGGTTGCGCCTGGGACGAGCTGTAAAACGGCACGGCCGTGCGGATCTCATAGGTGTCAGCCTCCAGCGGATCGAGGCTGACGAACGGCCGGTTCTGCCGGAGCTGCAGGATGACTTCTTCGGTCAGGCGTTTCGGCAATGCTGCAGCCGAGCTGTCCGAGCTGGTCGCAAGGATGCGGTTGTTCGCGCCGAACAACGTGACCTCGCTGGCGCCGTTTTCGCGTCGCAACATACTCAGCTGGAAAATGAAGTCGCGTTCACTGGTGTTTCGAAGGCTTCGCGCGATCGCCTGGGTCGCGGCCAGGTTGTCGCGCATCTGGAGTTCGAGCGCTGCGCGACTGAGCTGGACGGCATTATCGAGACCCTCCTCGACCTCGACATCGAACCACGTGTCGATTCCGCGGTTGATGAACTGCACCGAGAAGTAGAAGACGATGAGGAGCGGCAGGACGACGAGGCCGACGAAGATGCCGACCATGCGGGCTTTGAGTTTCGAGCCGGGCACATTGTCCGAGTATTCCCGGAACAGCCGGAACAGGTTGCCGATAACGAGCAGGAACAGCAGCACAACGCCGACGATGTTGATGACGAGAATCGCATCGTTCAGGCGGCCGAACTCGTCGGAATTCTGTGCGGTAACGCTTAAGAGGAACAGCGCGACGAGCGCCAGGAGGACGCCGGTGGCGCCGAGCAGGAAGGCCGCGGCTCGCTTTATCGTTCTAAGGACCATTCGAACCATTCGCTCTTCAGCTGCCATTGACTGCGCCAGAAGAACACGAACCTGAGCGATGGCGGGTACTGCTGCGTATTCAGCAGTGCACGCATGCGCAGTCGGTAGCGTTTGTCCGGTTCGAGCAGGGCATCGTCAATGATGGGTAATGCCTGCACTCGGCCGAGCGTGTTCAGGGCGGAGTAGAGAGTCGCGAAGGATTCCTGGTTACCGGTATTTACGTTGCGCACGATGTAACGCTGGCTCAGCGGCCTGTATTCGAGCTCGTAGCGAACCTTGAGCTCGGCATCGAGGCTGTCCGGCACCCAGCGGCGGGTACGAATAACCTCGAGTTGCAGTTCGACCGTCAGCGGCACGCCGGCTTCAAGCGCCTGCAGCGCTTCGCTGGACAGCACGAGCTGAAGCCTTGCATCGAGCGTGTGAACACCGCTTAGCAACTCGGTCGCAGCCGAACGAACCTCGAAATAACCCTCGCGTTCGAGGTCCTGCTGCGCATAGGCCGCCGTGCTGATCAGCAGCACGACGAGGCAGCCCCGGTACAACCGGCGAAGGGGTTCGATTCGAGGTTTCAGCATTTGACGGTTCAGGTAGCCTTCTTCAGGCACGCAAAATAGAAGCCATCCATGCCGTCCGTTCCCGGCAAGATCTGGTACCCCCGTGCCTGTCGCCGCATTACATCGCGGATGTTGTTATTTTGCAACAAGTCATTTTCGGTCGCGTCTGGCGTCGCATCCAGGAACGCCTCAACGATGCGCTCGTTCTCATCTTTGAAGACGGAACACGTCACGTACAACAGGCGCCCGCCCGGTTTCAGCGTCTGCCACAGCGAATTCAAAAGCTTCATCTGTACCTCTGCCAGCGCCGCGATATCCGATTCGCGCCTGAGAAGCTTGATATCGGGATGTCGCCTTATCACACCACTCGCCGAACAGGGTGCGTCCAGCAAGATCGCGTCGAACGGCCGCCCGTCCCACCAGTCTTCCTTATTAGACGCGTCAGCGACCTTGATCGTTGCCTTGAGCCCCAGGCGGTCGAATGTCTCGCGAATCGCGCTGGCTCGCCGCGCATCGACGTCAATACAGGTCAGAGCGTCATCCGGGTCCGCAAGTTCCTTGAGATGTGCGCTCTTGCCGCCCGGCGCCGCACAGGCATCCAGCATTCGCGCAGCACCGTCGCCGCGGCACCAGGGTGCGGCGATCTGCGCGCCGCCGTCCTGCACGGACACGAGACCGTCGGCAAACCCGGGCAGGCTGGTGACAGGGATCGGGGCCTCGAGGCGCAGCGCCTGCGGCAAAGCCGTGTGTTGCCGGTAATCGATACCGGCTTCGTCGAGCACTGCCTTGTACGCTGCGAGCGTCGTCTTGCCGGTATTCACGCGCAGCCACATCGGTGCCCGTTCGTCATTCGCGTCGAGGATCTGCCGCCAGTCATCTGGCCAGTCCGATTTGAGTCGTTCGACGATCCAGGTCGGATGATTGAAGCGCGCCTCCTGGCCTTCCGGCTCAAAACTCTCTCGCTGCGCTCGTCTCAGCACGGCGTTGACGAGACCGGCGAGGCGAGGCTTGCCCAGGACCCTGGCGGCCTCAACGGTTTCTGCGATCGCAGCATGATCCGGGACGCGCGTATCGCTCAATTGAAACAGGCCAACGTCGATTAGAGCCGCGATGACGCTGTCTCGCGATCGCATCGGGCGATCGAGCAGCTGCCGGCGACGGTCCTCGAGACGGAAATGCGTTCGCAGCGTGCCGTACGCGAGCATGCGAACGAATGAATCATCGTCGCTGTCGATGGACTCCAGCGCCGCATCCAGTGACCGGCCTCTGCTACGGACACTGTCGACGATCCTCGCCGCATTGGCCCGGGCCGATGCGCCTTTTCGGCTCACGTCGAGAGTTGCTTGTCGGACAGGCTCATCGCGTCCGCCAGCTGGTGAGCCATCACTCGACCCTTGCCGGCGCGCTGCAATTCTTCCAGCAGCAGTCCGCCCCTGCCACAGGCGACCAGCACGCCGGACCTGGACACATCGAGGACCTTGCCCGCCTCGCCCACCGCATCGTCAACGGCTCGCGCGCGCCAGCACTTGACGCGCTGGCCATCGACCTCGAAGAAGCTCCCGGGGACCGGGTTGAAAGCCCTGACCTTTCTCGCAAGCTCATCGGCACTTTCCTGCCAGTCGAGCTCAGCGTCAGCTGTGTTGATCTTGCCGGCATACGTCGCCAGGCCCTCGTCCTGGACTTCAGCCTCGAGCATGCCAGCGGCGATCTCGTCGACGTGCCGGACCAGCAAGTCGCCGCCCAGGGTTGCAAGGCGATCATGCAGGCTACCCGCTGTGTCGTCCGGCTCGATTCGGATGGCTTCGCTGACAAAGACCGGCCCGGTATCGAGTCCGGCCTCCATCTGCATCAGGCTGATGCCGGTCTCGGTGTCGTTGGCCAGGATCGCCGCCTGTATCGGTGCGGCCCCCCGCCAGCGCGGCAGTATCGATGCGTGTACGTTCAGGCAGCCGTGACGCGGTATGTCGAGGATGCGCTGCGGCAACAGCAGGCCGTAAGCCGCAACCACCAGCAGGTCAGGCTTGAAACTCTCTAGCGTATCGGCCGCCTCGTCGTCGCGTAGCGTACGCGGTTGCAGCACGGGAATGTCCTGCTCGTTGGCGAACTGCTTGACCGGGCTTTGTTTGAGTTTCTTACCCCGGCCTGCGGGCCGGTCCGGCTGTGTGTAGACCGCGACCGGACGATGGCCGGCATCGACAAGCGCTTTCAGCGAGGCGAGGGCAAAGTCTGGCGTGCCTGCAAAAACGATAGCGGGCCGGTTCATGGGGTCGGTGCTTCGGTCAGGCGCTCACGGCAGCCGCCTGGTGGCGGCGGTCTTTCTCGAGTCGTTTGCGAATCCGGGTTCGTTTGGCCTCGGAGATGTAGTCGACGAACAACTTGCCATCGAGATGGTCGATCTCGTGCTGCACGCAGACCGCGAGCATGCCATCCAGGTTCTCCTCGTGAACCTCGCCGTTGCGATCCAGGTACTTCAGCCGGATCGTGTCGGCGCGTTTGACCTCTTCGTAGTAGCCCGGGACCGACAGGCAACCTTCCTCGGTCACGGTCACGCCGTCTTTCTCGACGATGACCGGGTTGATGAAAACGCGGGGATCGCTCTGATCGCTACTGACGTCCGCGACGAGAAAACGCTTGTGGATATCAACCTGTGTGGCAGCCAATCCAATACCCGGCGCCGCGTACATCGTTTCGAACATGTCGTCGATCGTTGCGCGCAAGGCATCGTCGACCGCTTCGACGGGCCGTGCTTTCTTACGCAGCCTCGGATCGGGAAATTCCAAAATTGTCAGTTTTGCCATAATTCAGATTGTTAAATAGTAGGATCGGCGATCCAAAATCATTTGTCTGCTTGCCCGTTTTGCAAGGTTGTGCCTGCCAGATATTCTACAAGAACGCCCTAAATAATTGACTTCATTGAATATGATGACAGACAATGCGGCAGGCTTTCGGTCCGTTTGGGGCGGTCTGCGGGCCCCAAAATGTGACGTATGCAAGCTATAGACCTTGTCAGACGACATATTATAGCAACGCAACCGGCCCAACGGCCCGAATCGGCTTCCAGGGAGCAACAGCCAACCATGGTCCACCGCAAAGCACGCTTTATAAAGGGTATCCGAGTCGCCGCAATTTCGATGGCGGTCACACTCGCCGGATGCTCATCCTTGAGTTCATTGAATCCGTTTGGTGGCGACAGTGAGCCGCAGGCGGCTACGCCGGTCGAGAGACCCGCTCCGGCCCCGGTCCGCTCGACGCCTGTCGACGAAAGCAACAACTCCGTTCCGACGTACAGCGGTCCGGTTGTAGAGCGAGTCAACGAGCCGGTACCCCTCGCTGAAGGACATCCCGATGAATATGTCGTTCAGCTCGGCGATACGCTGTGGGACATCGCGGGCCGATTCCTGAAAGATCCCTGGTTCTGGCCCGAGATCTGGTATGTGAACCCTGAGATCGAGAACCCGCACCTTATATACCCCGGTGATGTTCTCGGCCTCGTCTACATCGACGGCCAGCCGCGCGTCACGAACATTCGTGCGTCGACCTTCCGTCTTTCGCCGCAGGTCCGCGTCTCACCGCTGACCCAGGCTGTAGCCAGCATTCCTTACGACGCCGTCTCTGCATTCCTGAGCACGGGCGTTATCCTCGAGAAAGGCCAGGCCGACACGCTGCCGTACATGCTCGAGACGCGCGGCGATCACCTGATCGCGTCCGCCGGTAATGAGATTTACGTTCGCGGTGTCGCCGGCGAACCGACCGGCACCCGTTTCAGCCTCGTCAAGGTTGGCGACCCGCTGTACGACCCGGACGACAACCGGCTGGTCGGCTACCAGGGCATCTTCGTTGGTGCCGGCACGCTGCGTCGCGGCGGCGACCCGTCGACCGTAGCCCTGACCGACAG
>JAAUYD010133823.1_pt1 | contig 31401 bp, 33 predicted proteins | sample 7278101 | NCBI WGS metagenome assembly JAAUYD01 (sample SAMN14350128, study PRJNA611818) | marine sediment metagenome | isolation source: surface marine sediment (0.6m) | place: French Polynesia: Moorea | collected 2018-08
CCAAACCACACTTCCGAGCCGGCGCACCGGCTCGGGGTCAGCGGCGCCGGGCGTTGACGCACCGCTACGCTCGATCCGATGTCCAAACCACACTTCCGAGCCGGCGTCATCACCGTGGTGCAACGGCCGGACGGGCAGGTGATGGCGTTCGAGCGCAGCGATCTGTCGGGGGAATGGCAGCTTCCGCAAGGCGGCATCGAAGCGGGCGAGACCGCGACGCAAGCAGCGTGGCGCGAGCTCGAGGAGGAGACCGGCCTCACCGATCGCGACGTCCGCCTCGTCGAGGAGTACGACGGCTGGACCGTGTACAGCTGGCCCGACTCGATGCGCACGTCCGAACGCATCGGGCAGGCTCATCGCTGGTTCTTCTTCGAGCCGCTGCGCGATGACGTCGAGCCGACACCTGACGGCTCTGAGTTCTCGGGTTGGCGATGGATCAAACCGACGCGGTTGATCGATCTCGTCGTCGACTTCCGCAAGGCGCCGTACCAGCAGGTCTTCGGTGTCTGACCTGTTCTCCGCCGCAGCCGAGGAACGGCTCCGCGCCACGGCGCCGCTGGCCGCGCGGCTCCGCCCGCGCACGCTCGCCGACGTCGTCGGCCAGGCACACCTCGTCGGCGAGGGCCGACCGCTGCGCCGGCTGGTCGAGCAGGATCGGCTGACGTCCGCCATCTTCTGGGGCCCGCCCGGGACCGGCAAGACGACGCTCGCCCTCGCCGTGGCAGGTACGACGTCGCGAGCGTTCGAGCAGTTGTCAGCGGTCACCGCCGGCGTCAAGGACGTGCGCGAGGTGATCGAGCGGGCGCGCCATCGGCTCGGTGAGCGCGACCAGGGCACGATCCTCTTCCTCGACGAGATCCACCGGTTCAGCAAGGCCCAGCAGGACGCTCTGCTGCCGGCGGTCGAGGACGGCACGCTGACCCTCATCGGCGCCACGACCGAGAACCCGTTCTTCGAGGTCAACCCGCCGCTGCGGAGCCGGTCGACGCTCTTCCGCCTCGAGCCGTTGAGCCACGACGACATGCGCACGCTCGTCATGCGGGGGATCGAGGCCGAGGGCGCCGGAGCCGATCGGGATGCGATCGAGCTGCTCGTCGACCGCTCGGGCGGCGACGGTCGCCAGGTCCTGACGTCGCTCGAGGTCGCCTGCGCGCTCGCGCATCCGGGCCGGGTCGCCCTCGAGCACGCCGAGGCAGCGCTGGGGACCAGCGCGCTGCGATACGGGCGCGACGACCACTACGACGTGATCAGCGCGTTCATCAAGTCGATGCGCGGCTCGGATCCCGATGCCGCCACGTACTGGCTGGCACGGATGCTCGAGGCGGGCGAGGACGCCCGGTTCATCGCGCGACGGATCGTGATCTTCGCCAGCGAGGACATCGGGATGGCCGACCCACAGGCGCTTCTGGTCGCAGTGGCGGCCGCTCATGCCGTCGAACACGTCGGTCTGCCCGAAGCCCAGCTCAACCTCTCGCAGGCGGTGATCCACATGGCGACGGCGCCGAAGAGCAACCGGTCGGCGCTGGCGATCTGGCGGGCCCGGGCCGACGTTCGGGACGGCACGGTCGGGGAGGTGCCGCCGCATCTACGCGACGCGCACTACCAAGGGGCGTCGGCGCTGGGCCACGGCGACGGCTACGAGTACCCTCATGACCACGCCGGTGGCTGGGTCGAACAGCACTATCTGCCCGAACCACTGGTCGGCCGGCGCTGGTACGAGCCGAGCCCGTACGGATTCGAAGAGGAGATCACCACCCGCATGCAACGACGAGGTTCCATCGATGACGGCAGGTGACCTCGCTGTCACGCTGGCGGCGGTGCTGTGCGCCATCGGGTTCGCAGCACTGATCGTGGTGCTGGTGCGCGTGCTCGACACCCTCCGGTCGTTGCGTGCCGAGGTCGCGTCGCTCCGTGACGAGACGCGGCCGCTCATCGCCGAGATGCAGGCGAGCACGCAGCACGCCCGCGACACGATGGAGACGGCACGGTCCGATCTCGAACGTTTCGACCGCGTCCTCGGCTCGGCAGAGGCGATCAGCGATGCGGTCGAAGGCTCCGGGCGCGTCGCACGCACGGCCTTGTCGGCGCCGGTGATCAAGCTCGCCGGTCTCGCCACCGGGACGAGTCGTGCGGTCCGGCGGATGCGTGGCCGCCACACCGGCGCACAGGTCGTGCACGTTCCCGAGGCTCGGAGGCGGGCGTGAGGCGAGTCACGTGGTTCGTCACGGGTGTCGCAGCCGGCGCGGCCGGCGCCAGCTATGCGACCAGGAAGGTCAAGGAGACGGCGTCGCAGCTCGCACCGGCCAACGTCGCGAGGGGTGCGGCGAAGCGAGCTCGCAAGCGTGGCCGGCAGGTCGTCGAGGCGGTCCGCGAAGGCCGGGTCGCCATGCGAGCGCGCGAAGACGAGCTCAAGGCACGCCGCGATGCTCGAGTGAAGACGCTGGACGACCAGCTCGAACCGGGCGACCAGCTCTACGTCGACGGTCAACCCGTCGAGACCGGCCGAGTGATCGTCCTCAAGAAGAAGTGACCGGCCCGGCCGTCCGCGTGGTTCGTGGCTGACCGAGTCGCAGCACGACCCTTCGTCGACCGCCCCGTCGGGCCGGCGAGCGTCACCGACCCGATCGCCGAGGAGGCCGCCCGCGCGTTCGGGCTGGCGACGCCCATCGAGCTGCGGCGGGGGATGAACGCGCTGTATGCCTGCGACGGCATCGTGCTGCGTGTCGGCGACACCACGGCGCCGGGAACACGTGCGCACGAGCTCGCGGCGCGCCTCGGCGAGCGCGGGGTACCGGTCGTCGACGGCATCGACGGGTTGGCGGGCAGGTTCGGCCCGCTGACCGTGACGGCGTGGCGGCGCGTCGAGCCGGCGCCGCGACCGACCGATTGGGAGGCGGTGGGTGACGCGATCCGGCGGCTCCACGACAGCGACGCGTCGCTGGTGCCAACTGGCTATCCGTGCCCGTCGCCGGCGACCTTCCCCTGGTGGCACTTCCACGACCTCGTCGCCGAGCTCGGAGCTCACATCGACGAGCTGGCGCTGTCCGGTCTGACGGCCGCGATCGAACGGCACGCAGGCTGGATCGACCGGTTGACCGAGGGTGCGGTCGTGTGCCACGGCGATGTGCACCCGGGCAACGTGCTCATGACCGACACCGGCCCACTCGTCATCGACTGGGACCTGCTGTGCACGGCACCGAGAGGCTGGGACCACGCGATGCTCACGACGTACGCCGAGCGCTGGGGCGGCGACACCTCGGTGTACCCGGCCTTCGCGGCCGGGTACGGCATGGACCTGCGGGACGATTCCTTCACGATCGCAGTCGGACAGCTCCGCAACGTGGCGGCCACGCTCATGCGCGTGCGCGCCGGCCTCACCCAGCCGGCTGCAGCCGCCGAAGCCGAGCGGCGGCTCCGCTACTGGCGAGGCGACCCCGACGCGCCCGTCTGGCGCGCCCAGTGAGCGTCAGCGCCCACCGCGCGGCCTACGCGGGCTGGCAGGTCGGGCAGTGGTAGCACGTGCGGTTGCCGATCTCGGTGGCCGCGATGGCGTCGCCACACCGCACGCAGACGTCTCGCCGATAGACGTAGGTCGCCTCGGCCCGTGGAATTCGCTTGCCTCGCGGGATGCCGACGTCGTCGCGGTCCACCGTGACGATCCGGTTCGCACGCACGCCGGCGGCGAGCATCGAGCGCGCTGTCGACCACAACTCGCCGAGCATGGCCGGATCGCACCGGTTGCCAGGCCGCTCGGGATGGATGCCGTGCACGAACAGCATCTCGGCCCGGTACACGTTGCCGATGCCGGCCAGCATCTGCTGGTCGAGCAGGAGCGCGCCGATCGGTCGCCTGCTGCGGCCGATTCGTGAGATGGCCTGCTCGGGGTCGGCGTCCCGCCGGAGCGGGTCCGGCCCCAGCCTCGCGAGGATCGACGCACGCTCCTCGGGGGATCCGACCGTGCAGGCGGTCGGCCCGCGGAGGTCGATCGTGACGGGGTCGGTGCCGTCCGCCATCCCGGCGATCAGCCGCATCCGGATCGCGCCCCGCGGTTCGGGGACGTCATCGCGATGCACCCGGTACTTGCCGAACAAGCCGAGGTGGACGTGGCCGACGTCACCGGTCGACCACCAGTAGAAGAGGTGCTTGCCGTAGGCCTCGATGCGCTCGAGCATCGCCCCGTCGACCCGCTCGGCGTCGGTCGCGAAGCGACCCTGCGGGCTCGACACGCGGAGCGCGCGTCCGTTGAGCAGTCGCCCGTGGTCGCGGGCGATGCGATGGATCGTGTGTCCTTCGGGCACCGCCTTGGAACCCTACGATGGCCGTGCGATGGCGTCCTACCCTGCTCCGGATCGGTCACCCGGGCGACCCACCGCGCCCGAGGCGGCCCCCGATGGGTGACTTCGGCTCGTTCGCCGATCGCCTCGAGGCGCTGACCGCCGATCTCGACGAGTTCGCCTTCGACCGACTGCGGACGGCCGCCGCGGACGGTCACACCACACGGCCGGCATCCGATCGGGAGCTCACGAAGGCACGCCGGGCCGTCGAGAAGGCAGCACATATCCTCCGCCGTCTCGACGAGGAACCCGACGATCTCGCCGGTGTCGCCGACCTCGACCGCTGAGCCGAGCCGTCGAGTCGACGGACCTGCGTCAGTGGTCGACGACGTAGCCGTTGAGCGTGTCGATCATCGCCCGCAGCTCCGCGAAGCCGTGCCGGTCGAACGCGAAGACGATCCGTTCGAGCTCGAGGTGGTCGCCCTGTCGCCGCTCGATGGCGTACGGCTCGGTGCGCCGGATCCGCCCCGACTTGACGAGGTGCGCGAAGTCGTCGTTCAACGCGTCGAGCTGCGCGTCGCTCGGGGCCTGCTGGAGGCGGATGATGAGGTCGTCGCCGACCGAGCGGATCGAGTGGTAGTTCGCGTAGAAGCGCGTGATCTCCTCGACCGCCTCGTCGCACGAGTCGGTGATGCGATAGAGCGCGGTGTCGGTCGGTGACACGAGGCCCCGCGTGACGAGTTGCCCCGTGACGAAGTCGTGGACCTGTTCCCAGTACGGGTCGCCGGGCGTGTCGAGGAAGACGATCGGCACCGGGATGCCCTTGCCGGTCTGCGTGAGGGTGAGCAGCTCGAACGTCTCGTCGAGTGTGCCGAACCCGCCCGGCAGGCACACGAACGCCGAGCTCTCCTTGACGAGCATCAGTTTGCGCGTGAAGAAGTACTTCATGCTCACGTGCTTCTCGTCGCCGGCGATGATCGAGTTGGCGCCGGTCTCGAACGGCAGCCGGATCGAGACGCCGATGCTCTGCTCGACGCCGGCGCCTTCCATGCCGGCCTCCATGATCCCCGGGCCCGCCCCGGTTACGACCATCCAGCCGACCGCCGCGAGTTGCCCGGCGACCTGCCTCGTCTGCTCGTAGAGCGGGTCGTCGGCCTCGGTGCGGGCCGATCCGAAGATCGACACCTTGGGCACGTCCTTGTACGGCCCGAACATGGCGAACGCGTCGCGCATCTCGGTGACCGCGGCGCTGGCGATCTTCAGGTCGAGGGTGTGCGGGTCGTCGGAGATCAGCCCCAGGACTTCGGAAACGAAGCCTTCCGAGATTCGAAAGTCCTTCGAAACTCCGAGTTCGCGGACCAGTTCTGCAATGCGTTCGTCATCGGGTTTCGGCACACTGTTCGCCATGGCACACCGACTCTACGGGTCTCGCTGGCATGGCGTGGCAATTGGGTTGCTGTCCACGTTCGCCGGCCTCGCGGCGGCCGAGTTCATCGTGGGGTTGGTGCGCGGTGCGGCCTCGCCGGTGGTGCCCGTCGGCCAAGAGGTGATCGACATCGTGCCGCCGGCAGTCAAGGACTGGGCGATCGACTGGTTCGGCACGGCCGACAAGGCGGTGCTGATCATCGGCACCCTGCTCTCGCTCGCAGTGGTCGGGTCGATCGTCGGCAACCTCGCGGTGAAGGGCAATCGTGCCAGCGCCTACGCGGTCACCGCCGTGGTCGGTCTGATCGGCGTGTTCGCTGTCTGGATGCGCCCGGCCCCCGACTTCGGCAAGATGCTGCCGCCGATCGTCGGGACCCTGGTGTCGATCGCCGTGATCTGGTGGCTGGCACCCCGCGACGTCGGCCCATCGGTCGCCGCGGTCTCGGCCGACGCAGACGCCACCGGCGTTCCCGTGTCGGACCGTCTTGTGCCGGACGTCGCTGTGTCGGCCGGTGGCGTTGCCACCACCGCCGAGCGGCCGTACATCGGTCGGCCGGTGCCGCGCCGGAACTTCCTGCAGGGCGCCACCACGGTCGGCCTGCTCTCGGTCGTCGCCGGCGGGCTCGGGCGCACCCTGAAGACCCGCTTCGAGGTGGGCGACGAGCGGGCGGCGCTGCAGTTGCCGACGCCCGCCGATCCGGTGGCTCCGCTGTCGACCACGCCGAACGCCGCCGAGACCGCACTGGTGAACTCGATGGAGTTCGGCATCGAGGGCGTCACGCCGTTCGTCGTACCGAACAGCGAGTTCTACCGGATCGACACCGCCCTCGTCGTGCCGCAGGTGCCCAAGGACTCGTGGAGGCTCCGGGTGCACGGCATGGTCGACAACGAGCTCGAGATCACGTTCGCCGACCTGCTCGAACGCGACATGATCGAGCGCTACATCACGCTCTCGTGCGTGTCGAACCAGATCGGGGGCGATCTGGTGGGCAACGCGAAGTGGCAGGGTGTCCTCATCAGCGACGTGCTCAACGAGGCTGGCATCCAAGAGGGCGCGACGCAGGTCGTCAGCCGCTCGGTCGACGGATGGAACTGCGGCACCCCGACCTCGGCGATCATGGACGGCCGCGATGCCATCTTCGCCATCGCGATGAACGGCGAGCCGCTACCGGCCGAGCACGGCTACCCGGTGCGGATGGTCGTGCCGGGTCTCTACGGCTACGTCTCGGCGACGAAGTGGGTCACCGACATCGAGCTGACCCGCTGGGAGGACTTCAACGGCTATTGGGTACCGCGTGGCTGGTCGAAGGAGGGCCCGGTCAAGACGATGGCCCGCATCGACCGCCCGCAGCGTGGCCGGGGCTACACCGCCAACGAGGCCGGCGTCGTCGACATCGCCGGCCTGGCCTGGGCCGTGCACCGCGGCATCTCCAGGGTCGAGGTCTCGATCGACGACGGCGAGTGGCTCGAGTGCGAGCTGGCCGGCGTGCCGAGCGACGACACCTGGCGGCAGTGGCGGTACCAGTGGCGCGATGCGACTCCGGGCGAGCACACGGTTCGTGCACGCGCCTACGACGGCGACGGCGTTCCGCAGCCGTCCGACCCCAAGCCGGTAGCGCCCGACGGCGCCCAGGGCTACCACCAGGTCCGCTTCGACGTCGAGACCTGACCGGGCTGCGCACGTGGCCGAGCCACTGGCTCCGGCCCTGCCGGAGCTCGGCCTCGAACCAGTCGTTGCGGAGACCTGGCGCGCTCCTCGCCTTCCCTGCCCGTGCGGGCGCGGTGGGCAACGCGACATGGCTGGCCTCGCCTGCCGTGCTCGCCATCTCCGCTCCGGCGCCTGTGGCGCCGCCCCTTCGACGCTCGCCCACCGCGTGTCGGTGCTGTGTGAGGGCCCGGCCCGCTCCGGTGGTCGTCCCACCGTCGGCAATTCGTACACTCGTCGTCGGAGCCGGGGTCGGGGGCCGCGGCGAGGGAGGCGTGTCATGAGTACGACGGAACCGGTGGACGACTGGGTCGACGACTTCGAGATCTTCGACGATGCGTTCGTCAAGGATCCGTATCCGATCTGGAAGGACCTGCGCGACCAGGGCTGCCCCTTCGCCCGCACCGAGCGCCGTCAGACCACGTTCATGCCGACGACGTTCGACGCCGTCCGTGAGGTGACCAGCCGCACTGACGACTTCTCGTCCTACTCGGTCACCGTGACCCCGACGCCGACCTTCTTCGACGACGAGGGCCACCGCATCCGCTCGATCATCACGACCGACGCCCCGGACCACACACCCGAGCGGCGGTTGATGCTGCCGTTCTTCGCGCCGAAGGCCGTCGAGCGGTACCGCGAGCACACCCAGGAGCTCTGTCGCACGCTGATCCGTGGGTTCATCGAGGACGGGCGCGCCGACTTCGCCGAGGACTACGCCCGCCAGATCCCGCCTCGGATCATCGCCGCGATCCTCGGGATCGACCCCGAGATGTCCGACGAGTTCACGACCTGGGTGCAGGGCCTGCTCGAGCTGGGTCTCCAGGACGACGAGATCCGCGAGCACTACGCCGAGATCATCCGCAACTTCTTCGTCGGCGAGATCATGGACCGGATCGAGAACCCCGGTGACGACCTGATCTCGTTCCTGCTGCAGGCCGAGCTCGACGGCGGCCCGGTCCCGGTCAGCGTGATCCGCGGCAACGTCGGCCTGATGCTGATCGCCGGCATCGACACGACCTGGAGCTCGATCGGGTCCGCGCTGTGGCACCTGGCGAGCCATCCCGAGGACCGGCAGCGGCTCGTCGACGAGCCCGAGCTGATCCCGACCGCCGTCGAGGAGTTCCTCCGGGCCTACTCACCGGTGACGATGGCGCGGGTCGCCACGAGGGACACGCAGCTCGGCGACCGCGAGGTGAAGGAGGGCGATCGCGTGATCCTGCCGTTCCCGGCCGCCAACCGTGACCCCGAGATGTTCGAGGACCCCGAGGAGATCATCATCGACCGCCAGGTGAACCGTCACGTCGCGTTCGGTGCCGGCATCCACCGTTGCGCCGGCTCGAACCTCGCACGCATGGAGATGCAGGTGGCGATCACCGAGATGCTGGCGATGATCCCCGAGTTCGAGCTCGAGGACCCCGATGCCGTGACGTGGGCGGGCGGTCAGGTCCGCGGTCCCCGCCACCTCCCGGTGACGTTCCCGGTCCGCAGCGGGCTCTAGCAGCGTCAGCGCAGTTCGACGTCGACGCGCACCGCGCCGGCGCGGTCGTGGGCGACCTCGACGCGGCACGTCGAACCCGCCTCGGCCCGGACGACCCACTCCGCGACGGTGCGATCGTCCGTGCCGTCGGAGATCAGATGGAACTGCCGGACCGCGTTCTGCTTGAGCGCCCGGCCGGCGAGCTGCCCGAGCTCGACTCGTGGCGTGCCCGACGCCAGCGACGCACCCTCGGGAAGCTCGATGCGACCGACGAGCGGCAGCACGTAGCCGGCGTCGACGGCACGCCGCGTGACCGACGTCGACATCCACCCGGCGTTCTCGACCACCACACGGATGCGCCAGACGCCGTCGCCGAGCGGGTCGACGATGGTGTCGCGGTGTCGCAGCTCGGGCGAGGACAGCGCGACGCGGGTTGCGAGTGCGGAGTGCGGCGCGATCTCGGCCTCGAGCAGGTGGGGAGGCGGGTTGCGGAAGACCAGCTCGGAGTTCCAGCCGCCGAGCTCGACCAGCCCGAGCTGGGGGTGGTCGAACGGATACCAGTCGACATAGCCACCGGGCACGTTCTCGTCGACCCAAGCGAGCAGTCGCAGCTCGTCGTCGAGCGGGTGCGTCCGGAACCACTCGAGCGGATGGGCGTCGTCGAGGCCCGCCGCCCGCAGCGCGTTCCAGAACTCGGTGGTCCAGGCGTACACGCCGAGATGGTCGTAGGCCCAGTCGGTCCCGACGCCGCGGATCACGCTCTTCGGGTGATACCGGAAGTCGTGGTAGCCCGAGATCGACGGGTAGCCCGTCAGCTCGGTCGCCATGTCGCCCAGGAACCGGTACGTCCACAGGTCGTCGGCAGCGAACGCCTCGTCCGCCTGGTCGCTGTACGCGCGGATGTGCACGCCGGAGAACGTGTGGTAGGCGAAGTAGGCGCAGATGTTCTTGCGTTCCGTGATCGCGGCCAACAGCGCCGCGATCTCGGGCTCGCTGCCCGGGTACTCACCGGCGTCCCAGGGTGACTCGACCTTGCGCTCCCACTTGTACGGGAACTGCCGATTGGGGTCGATGCCCGCTCGTTCGGGTGCCGTCGGAACGAGCACGCCGTCGTAGTTCTGGACCCTGCCCTCCGTCAGCAGGCGGTAGTACGGCCCGTCGCCGTCCTCGTCGGGGTCGCGTGCGATCAGCAGGCGTGGATCGCTCGGATACGACTTCCACGCGCCGTTGGGGTCGGTGACCCGCATCTGGAGCATGCGACCGTCGCGATCGATGTCCCCGACGATCAACCCGTCGAGCTGGTCGGCGTGGGGCCACGGGTGCACGCTGCCCCGCACGAGCCACGGCACTTCGCTGCGGGCGAGCTCGGCGCCGTCCGGGTTCACGCGCGGCACGACGTAGAACGTCCGTGTGTCGAGCGCCCGGGTGACCTGCGGATCCGACCCGTACGAGCGGGTGAGGTGGTCGACGAGGTGCACCAGGGCGACCGATGCGGTCACCTCCGAGGCGTGGACGTTGCCGTCCAGCCAGACAGCGGGCTTCTCGGACGGCTTGCCGCTCTCGTGGTTCGTCACGGTCAGCAACCAGAGCTCGCGCCCCTCGTACGAGCGGCCGATCGACGTCTTCTCGACGAGGTTCGGGAACGCCGCCTCGAACTCGTCGAGCCACCCGGTGAGCTCGTCGTAGCGCGGGTACCGGTCGAAGACGGCGGAAGGCATGTGCTCGGCCGTCAGCCGGCGTCGAGCTCGGCCGACTTGGCCTCGAGGGCCGAGATCAACTCGTCGAAGCTCTTCATGAAGGAGTCGACGCCCTCGCGCTCGAGCTGCTCGGCGACCTCGTCCATGTCGACGCCGACGTCGGCGAGGCCCTGCCAGACCCGGTCCGTCTCGGCCGGGTCGGCATCGACGGTGCGCTCCAGCACCCCGTGGTCCGCGAACGCCTCCATCGTGTGCTCGGGAAGCGTGTTGACCGTGTCGGGGCCGATCAGGCCGTCGACGTAGAGCACGTCGGAGTACTCGGGGTTCTTCGTGCCGGTGCTGGCCCACAGCGGCCGTTGCACCCGCGCGCCACGTGCGGCGAGCGCGTCCCAGCGCGGCCCGCTGAACGTCTCGGCGAACCGTCGGTAGGCGAGGCGGCCCTGGGCCAGCCCGGCCCGACCGCGCAGCGCCAGCGCCTCGGGTGTGCCGATCGCCTCGAGCCGGCGGTCGACCTCGACGTCGACGCGGCTGATGAAGAAGCTCGCCACGCTCGCCACCCGTGACAGATCGGCAGCCGGATCCCCGGCGAGCTGCTCGAGGCCGGCGATGTAGGCGTCCATGACGGCCTGATGGCGATCCAGGGAGAAGATCAGGGTGACGTTGATGTTGCGTCCCTCGGCGATCATCTGCTGCACCGCCGGGAGGCCCTCGACGGTGGCCGGGATCTTCACCATGAGGTTGCGGCGCATCAGACGGGTGTGCAGGTCGCGGGCGGCCGCCTCGGTGCCCGGACCGTCGTGGGCGAGCCCGGGATCGACCTCGACCGAGACGTAGCCGTCGCGGCCGTCGGTCTCGTCGTAGACCTTCGAGAACACGTCGCAGGCGCCGTGGATGTCCGCCAGCACCATCGCCCAGTAGTCGTCGATCACGGGGTGCGGGTCGGCGGCGAGCTCGCGGAACTGCTCGTCGTAGTCGGCCGAACCCTGGATCGCCTTCTGGAAGATCGTCGGATTCGAGGTCAGGCCGCGCACGCCCCGGTCTCGGATCTCGCGCAGCTGGCCCGACGTGAGGTAGCTGCGCTTCAAGTTGTCGAGCCACGGGCTCTGCTGGAAGTCGTCCGAGAGGGCGGTGAGACGGCTCATGATGCTCCTGGGGGTTCGAGATGGCGGGCTAGTCGGTGAGCAGCGCCTGTGCGCGCTCCACCACATGGTCGACGTTGATGCCGAGCTTGTCCAGCGCAACCGAGCCGGGTGCGCTGGCGCCGAACCGCTCGATGCCGATCACGTCATCGGCGTACCGGTGCCATCCGAGGCCGACGCCCGCTTCGACGGCGAGGACGGGGACGTTCGGCGGGAAGATGCCGCGTCGGAAGCCGGTGTTCTGGGCCTCGAAGCGGTCCCACGACGGCATGCTCACGACTCGCGCCGAGACGCCGGCTTCGGCGAGCCGATCGGACGCATGCGTGCACACGGCGACCTCGCTGCCGGTCGCGACCAGCACGACGTCGGGGTCGCCGTCGCCGCGCACGATGCCGGCGCCGAACTCGACGGCCGAGCCGTCGGTGACGACCTCGATGTTCTGGCGGCTGAGCACCAGGGCGGTCGGACCGTCGTGCAGCACGGCGTCACGCCACGCAGCCGCCGTCTCGTTGCCGTCGGCAGGGCGGATCACGTGCATGTTCGGGATGGCTCGGAGCGTGGCGAGCTGCTCGACCGGCTGGTGGGTCGGACCGTCCTCGCCGACGCCCACGGAGTCGTGGGTGAACACGAAGCAGACCTTGGCATTCGAGAGCGCCGCCAGCCGTACCGCCGGCCGCATGTAGTCGAGGAACACGAAGAACGTGCCGCCGACGGGGAGGATGCCACCGTGCAGCGCCATGCCCACCAGCGCTGCGCCCATGCCGTGCTCGCGCACGCCGTAGTACACCTGGCGGCCTCCCGGATCGTCCGACGACTGCGGGGTGGGGTCGGGCAGCTTCGTCCCGGTGTTGCCGGTCAGATCGGCTGCACCGGACACCAGGCCGGGCAAGCCGTCCACCGTCGTCGCGAATGCCGCCTGGATCGCCTTGCGGGTGGCTACCTGCTCACCCTGCTCGTACGTCGGCAGATCGGCATCCCACCCGTCGAGGCCGGTGCCGGCCCAGGCGGCGGCCCACTCCGCCGTGCCGGTGACGCCGGCGGCGCGCTCGGACCACGCCGCCCGTGTGGCGCCACCCCGGTCCGCTGCGTGGGCACGATAGGCGCTGACGACCTCCTCGGGCGCCCAGAACGGCTCGTCCGGGATCCCCATGACCTCCTTGGTGCGGGTCACGTCGCCGGCGTCGAACGCCAGCCCGTGAGCCTCGTGGTCGTCGGTGTGGTCGGGGGACGGGTGGCCGATGTGCGACCGGAGGATCAGCAGGCTCGGCCGGTCGTCGGCGGCCTTCGCCCGGACCAGCGCCCGCTCGAGCGCCTCGAGGTCGTCGGCCTTCTCACCGAGCTCCACGACGTCCCAGCCATAGGCCGCGAAGCGCGCTGCCGTGTCGTCGCTGAACGCGAGATCGGTCGCACCGTCGATCGTGATGTGGTTGTCGTCGTAGACGCAGATCAGCTTGTTGAGGCCGAGGTGGCCGGCGAGCGAGGCAGCCTCGTGGCTGACGCCCTCCATCATGCAGCCGTCGCCGGCGATCACGTAGGTGTAGTGGTCGACGGCGTCGCTGCCGAACCGGTCGGCGAGGATCCGCTCGGCGATCGCCATGCCGACGGCGTTGGCGAAGCCCTGGCCGAGCGGGCCGGTGGTGACCTCGACGCCGGCCGTGTGGCCGGCCTCGGGGTGGCCCGGTGTGGCCGACTCCCACTGGCGGAACGCCCGGAGATCGTCCATCTCGAGCCCGTGGCCGGTCAGGTACAGCAGCGAGTACTGGAGCACCGAGGCGTGTCCCGCCGACAGGATGAACCGGTCACGGTTGGGCCACGCGGGGTCCGCCGGGTCGAAGTTCATCACGCGGCTGTAGAGCACGTGGGCGAGCGGTGCGAGCGCCATCGCGGTGCCCTGGTGGCCGCTCTTGGCCGCGAGGGGCGCATCCATGGCCAGGCCACGGATCACGTTGATGGCCTGCTGGTCGAGGTCGGGGGAGAGCGATGACATCGCCGGTGACACTACGTCCTTTCAGGTTGTGTCAGACACAACCTGAAAAGACGTGGTCACTCGGCCGGCGGGAGCAGCGTGAACGGAACGACGAGCCACGGTCCGCGGTCGACACGACAGTGGGCGAAGATCTGGCGGTACTCGTCGAACTCGAGCTCGCCGCGCACGAGGCGGTAGGTGAACTTGCCCGGCTCGACGGTGAAGGGGCTGACGTTGCGGGCGAGGTGCTCACCGGCGTCGGGTGCCTCGGGGTCACCGAGGTCGTGGCGGAAGACGACCTCGAACACGCCCTGGCCCGACTCGTCGGCCGGGCAGAAGATCAGTGCCACGAGGTGCGGGGCGATCGTCACCGGCACCGGCTCGGGTGCGGCCATCGAGAACATCGCCCCGGTCAGGTCGAGGCGGGTCGACGGGCCGGGCGCCTGACGCATCTCGAAGTTCTCGACGAACAGGGCCGACACGATCTGCATCCCGGGCAGGGTACCTGCGATGATCGCTGCCGTGCAGGGCGACGCCGACCGCTGGAACGAGCGGTACGAAGGCCGCTCGACCGGCGATCCGACGCCCCCGCAGGGCCTGGCGCGGATCCCGCTCGAACGGGGCGGCCGTTGCCTCGACGTCGCCTGCGGCCTCGGCGCGCAGTCACTGTGGGCAGCCGAACAGGGCTACGAGGTCGTCGCGCTCGACGTGTCGGAGGCGGCGATCACGGCGCTCAACGGTGCCGCGCTGAGCCGAGGCCTGCGCGACCGGATCGAGACCCGCGTCGTCGATCTCGACGAGGGGCTGCCGTCCGATCTCGCCGGTACGTGCGACCTCGTGATCTGCCAGCGCTTCCGCGACCCACAGCTCTACGAGCAGCTCGTCTACATGGCGAAGCCGGGCGGCACGATCGTCGTCACCGTGCTCTCCCAGGTGGGTCGGGACGCACCTGCCGGTCCGTACCACGCCCGCCCCGGCGAGCTCGTCGCGGCGTTCGCCGGCTTCGACACCGAGATCGTCCGCAGCATCGAATCCGACGGCGAAGCCACCCTCGTCGCCCGTCGTACGTGACGTCGCCCGTCGTACGTGACGTCGACCGACTTACGTGACGTCGACCGTCGTACGTGACGTCGACCGTCGTACGTGACGTCGACCGTCGGCGGCGGCGCCGTGGCGAAGCGCTATGACTCGTTCTGCGACCAGAGCTCCTCGAACTCCGATCGCATCGCGCGATGGAGCGGCTCGAGCCCTCCGCCCCTGCTGCCCTCGGCGCCGATGTCGACGCGAAGCGCCGGCGATTGGCCGGTCTGGGCCGAGAAGAGATGCGGGGTCCAGATCATCGTCTTCTCGGACATCGCCATCTGCTGGTACACGATGCCGCGGGCGACTTTCCGGACGCGGAGGCGCCGGGAGGGCCTCGTCAACTCTCCGAGCTTGTCGGCGCTGAACCGGATGCCGTCCTTCACGCCGTCCAGCTGGCTCTCGATGCGGAGCATCTGGCCCAGTGCTGCGTTGGCGGCGTCCATGAGGATGACGCGACAGTCGACACCGGCCTCGGCTCGCTCCTCGAGCAGGGACTGGAAGCCCTCGTTGCCGATCCAGCCGCTCAGCGAGATCCCGCAGAAGTAGAAGCGTTCCTCGGCGTCCTCGAGCACGCCCCGTACCTCCGGGCTCAGGTCGTCGTAGCGCTCCGCCGACCGGAAGTTCAACCGCTCCTCCCCGAGTGGCGTCAGCGACGGAGCGAACGGCACCTTGCGGTCGGCAGCGGTCTCCTGCGCGAGCGATCGTTCGGCTCGCCGCACGATCTTGACGTACTCCTCCTCGTAGATGCGCCGGGGATCCAGGTCGTACTCGACGTAGCGGATGTCCTTGACGTCGAACGGCACGTTGTCGCCGCGGTGCCGTAGGACGATGATCGGTCGGGCCGCGGACTCCGCGATCGCCAACTCGTAGTAGACGTTCGGGTTGTTGCCGGTCAGGACGCAGACGATGAGATCGTTGCGGAGGATGTCCTCGATGAACTGATCGGTGATCCTCCCGGGCCGTGCCACGTGGTCGCCTCGAACGACGTCGTAGCGATCTCCGAGCGCGGGTTCGATGATGCAGTGGAACACGGTGTCCATGTGCCCGCGGATCTCGGAGCCGTAGTCACCGATCGGGCTGACGACGAAGCACCTCGGGCGATCGGTGGGCGCCGTGGACCCCGCAGGGGCCGGCGCCTCGCCGGGTGCTGTCTCCGTCGCCGCTGCGGTGCCGGGTTCCGACGACCCGGGGTCGATGCTCATCACAGGACCTCCTCCGGTGATCCGTGGCCGGTCTGCCAACGCTTCACGTCGTCGGCGCGCGGGCACGCCTGTGCCACCGGCTGTCTAGCTCAGTGTCCGCGTGGGAGCAAGCAGGCGAATCGTCGGCGCCAACCGCCGCCGGTGTGTTCGAACGCAACGCGCGGACCGGCACGCCCTGCGCCCTGCGTCAGTCGGAGAACGTGAACCTCACGCGGCGGTTGTGGCGGCCCTTGTTCTCGACCTTGGTGATGCGGATCGGACGCGACTGGGCGGTGTTCGACAGGTGCGTGCCGCCGCACGCCTGGCGGTCCACCCCGTCGATGTCGATGACCCGGAACGTGCCGTCGGGCGTCGGCGGGGGAGCGACGGCCCTGCTGCGCATGAGCCCGCTCTCGGGTGTCGCCTCCTCGACCGGCACATACAGCGACGTCACGACGAGACCGCGCCCGATCACGTCGTTGATCGGCGCTTCGAGGGCGCGCAGCCGGTCGTTGTCGACCTCGGGGAGGTCGAAGTCCATGCGGCCCTTCCCGTCACCGGTGATCTGCGCACCCGTCACCAGTGCGCCCGAGAACTCGTCGAAGACGAACGCGTTGAGCACGTGGCTCATCGTGTGCAACGACGCCACGCCGAGCCGGTGATCGGCGTCGACGACGACCTGCACCGCACCGGACGGTTCAGCCGACTCGTCGGCCAGCACGTGCCACCACCGATCGCCGTCGAGCTCGACGTGGGTCACGTCGGCTCGACCGCCCGACCATTCGATCGTTCCGACGTCGCTGACCTGGCCGCCGCCTCCGGGATGGAACGCCGTACGCGACAACACGACCCGTCCAGGCGCCGCCTCCACCACGTCGGCGTCGTGTTCGTACAGGTCGGGCTGTTCGTGGCACAGGTAGATCGCCATGTGGCGAGCGTAGGGCGGCGCCGCGCTCAGCGCCCTCGCGGGCCGGGTACTCGCAGCACCATCCGAAAGGAACCCGCGACCGGCACCGGACCGAAGTGGCGCGAGTCGCGCACACCCTCGAGTGCCCCGTTGTCGCTGGTGGCCTCGAAGCCGTCGCGGTGGATGTCGCCCACCCGTTTGACCAGCCAGAAGCCGGGCCGGTCGGGATGCTCGAAGACTCGCACCTCGCCGCGCCGCACGCGCTGCGACCGGATCGCCACGATGCCGTCGCCGGGGCGCAGCGCCGGCCGCATCGAGTCCTCGGACACCACGAAGCGGCGGATCGGCCATCGTCGGGCACGTTTCCCGCCGGTCATCGTGCGGAGTGTAGGTTCGGGCCCGAATCCGCCCCTCGACGAAGGAGAACCCATGCTCAGCCGCCTCTTCGCCGGCGCCACCGTCGCCCACGCCCACTGCGACCTCTACTGCGGCGTGTACGACCCCGCGCAGGCCAAGATCGAGGCGCTCTCGTGCCTCAAGACGATCCAGAAGTACCACGACTCCGACGACGAGCACTTCAAGGCCCGCTGCATCATCATCAAGGAGCAGCGCGCCGAGGAGGTCAAGCACCACCTGATGGTGCTCTGGGCCGACTTCTTCGCGCCCGCGCACTTCGAGGAGTTCCCCCAGCTGCACCAGATGTTCTGGGACGCGATCCATGGCGCCGGCGACGTCAAGAAGTCGCTCGACGCCGCCCCGGCCGAGGCGCTGCTGGCCAAGATCGACGAGATCGCCGACATCTTCTGGCAGACCGAGAAGGCCAAGGGGATGGGGGTCTACCCGCCGAGCTGAACTGTTACAGATGGTGTCAGACACCATCTGTACACCATCTGTAACACGAGGTGGCGTCAGCTGGCGGCGTCGCCTCGCATGCCGCGCCTTCGTTCGTGTTCGAACCTCAGCTCGGCCGACGGCTCGGGATCGGGCGCTCGGCGGACCGGTCGGAACAGCGCGCGCAGGAAGCGCTTGATCGAGGCGAGCGCGCCTCGCATCTCGGTCACGCGGCGTTGGCCGTTGGCTTGGCTGCTTGACTCGGGGCGAGGCGGAGCTCGTTCAGGCGGACCTTGGCGAGCCGGAACCACGTCAGTGGCTTGATCACGAACCAGCCCGGGTCGATCTGGTACCAGCGGTGGGCGAACTTCGCCGACGTCGGAGCGGCGTGGTGGTTGTTGTGGAAGCCCTCACCCGCGGTGATGAAGGCGAGCCATTGGAGGTTGGTCGCCGAGTTGTCGTACGGGCGGCGGCCGAAGTGGTGGCCGATCGCGTTCACGGCAGCAGATGCCGCCAGGTAGTAGTTCACGTGCACGAACGCGGCCAGCAGGCCGACCTGCCAGCCGAACACGACGACGAGGAACGCCGTGCCGATCAGCAGGCCCAGCCACGACCTGTCGAACAGCAGCCGATCCCAGGCGGTCGGCGCGAGGTCCTTGGCGTACTTGTCGATGTTGGCCTCGTCGTGCGCCGCCCTCCGGTACATCACGAGGTTCTTCATCTGCACGTTGAACCAACCGCTGATGGCCGGGGAGTGCGGATCCTCCGCCGTGTCGGTGTGTGCGTGGTGCTTGCGGTGGACCGCGACCCACTCACGCACCTTGATGCCCGTGCTCAGCCACAACAGCGTCTTGAACGCCGCATGGGCGGGCCTCGAGAACGTGATCGCGCGGTGCGACAGGCCCCGATGGAGGTACACCGTGGTGCAGATGTTGGCGAGGGTGGTCACCCCGATGCCGACGGCGAGAGCAAGCAGGACGGTAGTCATCGCCGCAGCAGGGTAGCAGCAACTACCTACTGGTCGGTAGGCAAGTGCTGAACAAAGTGTTAGCGTCTGCGTGCCTATGGCTGCGTCGACCCCCGCGGCGAATGACGCCGAGCGGCGATCCACGCGCGAACAGATCCTCGACGAGGCGCTCTCGTGCTTCGCGCACTCCGGCTACGAGGGCACCTCGCTCAACGACATCGCCGCCGGCGTGGGCATCCGGCGACCGAGCCTGCTCCATCACTTCCCATCGAAGGAAGCGCTCTACCAGGAGGTCTTCGAGCGCCTGCTGTCCGACTGGTTCGACCGATTGACCGGCGCCATCGCCGAGCCCGAGCGCGGGTGGGACAAGGTCGACCTCGTCCTGCGGGCCGGCTTCCGGTTCTTCGCCGACAACCCCGACTACGTCCGCATGGTGCGACGCGAGGCGATCGACGGCGGCCAGCACCTCGCGATCGACCTCGCCAGCGTCCTGCGGCCGATGTTCGATCTCGCGGCCGAGTACTTCGAACGCGAGATGGCCGCAGGCACGTTCAAGCGACAGGACGCACGCCAGCTGATGATCACCGGCTACGGCGCACTGCTCAGCTACTTCTCCGACGAGCCGTTCCTCGAGGGTCTCCTCGACATCGCTCCGCTGAGTGACGAAGCGTTGGCCGCTCGCGAGGAGCACGTCGTCCAGTTCTTCCGCGCCGCGCTCCTGCCCTGAGCGTCCGGATCGCACGCGTCGGTGTTCCGCCGGTCGAATGACCGGACCGGTGCCCCCACGCTCGATACCGTTGGCGGAGCATGAACGGCGGTCACACGCTCTCAGAATCCGCATCGAAGGCGTTGCTGACGCCATACGGCCTTCGGGTGCCCGTCGAGCGGCTCGTCGACGATCCGATCAGCGCCGTCGATGCCGCCGAGACGGTCGGCTATCCGGTCGTCGTGAAGCTCGAGGGCGACGCGATCGCACACAAGACCGAGCGGGGCCTCGTCCGGCTCGGTGTCACCGACGGCCCCGCGGTCGAGGTTGCTGCGACCGAACTGCTGGCGGCTGCCCGCCCCCAGGACGGCGACGTGCGACTGCTCGTGTCGCCGATGATCAGGGGAAACCGCGAGCTCATCGTCGGACTCGTGCGCGACCCGCAGTTCGGCCCGACGGTGATGCTCGGCGTCGGCGGCGTCCTGGCCGAAGCCGTCGCCGACGCCGTCTTCCGCCCGGCGCCGGTGGACGATGTCACCGCCCACGAGATGATCGACGCCCTCCGCACCCAGCGCCTGCTCGGGCCGTTCCGTGGTGAGGCCGCCGTCGACCGAAGGGCGGTCGTCGAGCTGCTGGTCGGCCTCGGGCGGCTCGCCCTCGAACGCCCCGACATCGTGAGCGTCGACGTCAACCCGCTCATCGTCACGCCGGACGGAGCGCCGGTCGCGGTCGACGCGCTCGTGGAGATCGGCGACGACGGCGCCGGAGTGCACGCCGAGATGCGGGGGCGACCGTCGGACGAGCAGTTCGCGGCGCTGTTCGAGCCGCGGGGGGTGCTGGTCACCGGAGCGTCGACGCACCCGGGCAAGTTCGGTTTCGTCTCGGTCCACAACCTGCTGGCCGCCGGCTACCAGGGTGCCGTGCACGCCACCAACCTGCAGGGTGAGGAGGTCCTCGGCGTGCAGACGGTTGCGAGCGTCGACGAGCTACCAGACGGCCAGCTCGACCTCGTCTTCGTCTGCACGCCGGCTGGCGCCAACCCCGAGATCCTCCGCGCCTGCGCGGCCAGGGGGATCACGGCTGCCTTCCTGACCTCGGCGGGGTACGGCGAGGCGGGCGACGCCGGCCGGCAGGCCGAGCGCGAGCTCGTCGAGCTGGCCGACCAGCTCGGCATCCTGCTCGCGGGCCCGAACGGCCAAGGCGTCGTCTCCACGCCGGCGAACCTCTGCGCGCAGATCGTCGCGCCGTACCCGCCGGCCGGCCGGATCGGCGTCGCCAGCCAGTCCGGCAACTTCGTGTCGAGCTTCCTCAACCTCGCCAGGTCGACCGGTGTCGGTGTCAGCCGCGCCGTGTCGGCGGGCAACGCCGCGGCCGTCAGCGTGGCCGACTACCTCGACTACTACGCGGGCGACGCGGCGACAGCGGTCGGTCTCGCGTACATCGAGGGGATCACCGACGGGCGGGGCTTGATGCAGCGGCTCGGTGACGCCGCCGCCCGCAAGCCACTGGTCCTACTCAAAGGTGGTGCCACCGCGGGCGGCGCACGAGCCGCAGCGAGCCACACGGGTGCGCTGGCGGCCGACGACGCCGTGTTCGACGGCGCGTGCCGGGCGCACGGCATCACCCGTGCCGCCACGGTCGAGGAGGCGTTCGAGGCGGCCGCCACGTTCGCCACCCAGCCGCTGCCTCCGGGGCCGAGGACGGTCGTACTCACCACCGCCGGCGGGTGGGGCGTCGTGACCGCCGATGCGATCACCCGCGACCCCGACCTCGAGCTGCTCGAGCTCCCCGACGACCTGCTGGCCGCCATCGACGAGCACTTGCCGTCGCGCTGGAGCCGCAACAACCCGGTCGACTGTGCCGGTGGCGAGACCCGCGACACGATCCCGACCGTCATGGAACTGATCGCCGAGCACCCCGACGTCGATGCGGTCGTCTACATCGGTCTCGGCATCCAGTCGAACCAGGCCCGCATGATGCGCGAGGGACCGTTCCATCCCGATCACGGCCTCGAACGGATCGTCGAGTACCACGAACGACAGGACCGTCGCTTCGCGGAGGCGGCCGCCGAGCTCAGCGATCGGACCGGCAAGCCGATCCTCGCTGCGACCGAGCTGGCCGTCGCCGACCCCGGCAACGCGGGTCCGACCGCCGTCCGCGACTCCGGGCGCCTGTGCTACCCGAGCGGCGATCGGGCGGTGGCCGCGCTCGGTCACCTCCACCGGTACGCCCGCCACCGCCGGCGCCGAGCCACGTGAACGGCCGACGGCAGCCGCCGATCAGCCCTGTGGCCGTGCTGGCGGTCGTCGCGCTGGTGCCGGCGCTGCTGCTGTGGGCCGTCTGGCAGTGGGCGGACGGTCGTGCCGCCGCAGCCGACGACGCCGTGCCCGAGGAGGTCGTCGGAGCGGCGCCGCCTCCGACACCGCAGCCGGCTCTCAGCACCGGGCTCTTGTCGTACCGGCGCGGCGCCGGCGAGTTGTCGCGGGACCTGAACACGAACGCCTTCCGTGCCGCGGTCGCGCCCCTGCTCAGCCGGGTGAACGACCGCTCCTGCGCCGCCGTGTCGCTCGACGGGGTCCCGATCGGCGACGTCAATGTCGGCCAGGTCGTGATCCCGGCCAGCAACATGAAGGTGCTCGTCGCCGCCGTCGCGCTCGAGGTGCTCGGCACGGAGTTCCGCTACACCACCCGCGTCGTCGGACCGGCCCCGGTGGGCGGTGTGATCTCGGGTGACGTCTACCTCGTCGGCGGCGGCGACCCGCTGCTGTCGGGGGAGTGGTACCCCGACAGCGGCCTGGACCGGTTTCCCACGTTCAACATCACGTCGGCCAACGAGCTGGCCGGTCAGCTGGCAGCTGCGGGTGTGACGCAGATCCAGGGCACCGTGCGCGGTGACGGCAGTCGCTACGACGACGAGTTCTACGTCGCCAGTTGGGGTGGCGGAGTGGCGGGCATCGAATCGGGCCCGTACGACGCGTTGCTCGTCAACGACTCCCGGGTGCTCGGCGACGACCAGCGAGGCGCCGATCCCAACGAGTCGGCAGCGCGTGAGTTCGTCCGCCTCCTGGCCGAGCAGGGCATCACGGTCTCGGGCGGCGCCGGCACGGGGGTCGCGCCCAACGGCGCGCCGGAACTCGCGAGCATCGAGTCCCAACCCCTGAGCGCCGTGATCGAGGAGATGCTCACCACCAGCGACAACAACACCGCCGAGCTCATGGTCAAGGAGATCGGGCTCGAGGCCACGGGCTCCGCGACGCGCCAGGCGGGCCTCGACGCGATCGCCGCCACCGTTGCGGGGTGGGGCGTCGACACCACCGGGATGGTCCTCGGCGACGGGAGCGGTCTGAGCCTTGACAACCGTCTCACCTGCGCGACGATGCTCGGTGTCCTCCAGCACGTCGGGTCCGAGGGTCCGGTCGGCGCCGGGCTGTCGATCGCCGGCGAGACCGGCACGCTGACCGGCATCTTCGGCGACACGCCGCTCGCCGGCCGGCTCCGCGGCAAGACCGGCACGCTCAACAACTTCCCGATCGACGAGGACCCACCGGCGGTGAAGGCGCTGTCCGGGTTCCTGCCCGTCGCCGGCGGCGGTGCGATCGAGTACACGCTGATCCTCAACGGGCCGACGATCTCGGATCAGAGCGAGTACCGGCCGGTGTGGGACGAGCTGGCGACCGCCCTGGCGTCGTTCCCTGCCGTCGCCGGCCCGGCAGAGCTCGGTCCGCGATGACACGGCGTACCCGGCGTGGGGTCCCGGTGCCGGTCCTCGCAGCCTGGGCGCTGGCACCCGCGATCATGATGGCCGGCGCATGGCAGTACGCCGAGGCCAACGTGCCCCCGACGACGACCACGACGACGACCACGCTGCCGCCACCGCCGCGGGCCGAGCTGGCGACCCCGCTGTTCTCGTACCGTCGTCATCCCTCGCCGATCGCCGATCGCGTCGCGGCGAGCGCCACGGCTCGGGCCGTTGCAGCACAGGTCGAGCGGTTCGAGGACGAGATCCCCGATGGTTCGTGCGTCCGTGTCGTCGACGGCGACACGGTGATCGCCGACATCCGACCCGATCTGCCCCTGATCCCCGCGAGCAACGAGAAGCTGATCATCGCCGCGGTCGCGCTCGAGGTGCTCGGGCCGGATCACCGGTTCCGGACCGAACTGCAGTCGCCGCGTCCGGTCGGCGGTGTGATTCCCGGCGACGTGTACCTGATCGGCGGTGGCGACCCCGTGCTGCGCACCGCCGACGTTCCCGATCCGCTCCGGTACCCGGCGTTCAACACGACCGCGCTCGAGCCGCTGGTCGACCAGCTCGCGGTCCTCGGCATCACCGAGATCCAGGGTGACATCGTCGGCGACGGCAGCCGGTACGACGACGAGTTCCGCGTGCCCGAGTGGGGCGACGACATCACCAACGTCGACGCCGGTCCCTACGACGCGCTCCTCGTGAACGACGGCCTGATCGGCCGCGGGAACTACGGCCTGAACCCGAGCCGGTCGGCCGCCCGCGTGTTCTTCGACCTCGCGGCGGCGCGCGGCATCACCATCACCGGGGCCGCGGCGAACCGCGACCGCCCGGTCGACGCCGATCTGACGACCCTGGCGCTGGTCGAGTCGTTGCCGCTCGACGACGTGCTCGTCGAGATGCTCCACACCAGCGACAACAACACCGCCGAGATGCTCGTGAAGGAGATCGGCTTCGTGCGGTCGGGGGATGGCACGCGTCCGGCGGGTCTCGAGCAGGTCAGGGCCGTGCTGGCCGACTGGGACGTGCCACTCGCCGGGGTCGAGCTGCGTGACGGCTCCGGTCTCTCACGCGACAACCGGCTGACCTGCCGCGCCCTGACGAGCGTGCTCGCGGCCGCGCCGCCCGGCCTGGTCGACGTGCTACCGGTCGCCGGTCGTGACGGCACGCTCGCGACGCAGTTCCTCGGCACCGATGCCGAGGGTCGCCTCCAGGCGAAGACCGGCACGCTGACGGGCGTGAAGGCGCTGACCGGCACGCAGCCGGCCGGCGATGGCCGGCCCGTCGACTTCTCGGTCGTCATGAACGGAGAGGGCGTCGACGATCCCGCCGTGCATCTGCCGGTCTGGACGGCGGTGATCGACCTGATCGGCGACTACCCGATCGTGATCGATCCCGACGTCGACCGGTTCACGCCACGCTGACGCCCGAACTCGTCGAGCAGCGCGCAGCGCGACGCGGCGGTGTGCCCTAGCGTCGCGGCATGGGCGTCATGCCGATGTTCCCGCTCGGGTCGGCGTTGCTGCCTGGCGCCTTCCTGCCGCTCCACGTGTTCGAACCGCGCTACCGGCAGATGATCAAGGACATCCTCGCCGACGACGTCAACCCGCCCGAGTTCGGCGTGACGATGATCGAGCGTGGCTTCGAGGTCGGCGGCGGCGACGAACGCACCGAGGTCGGGACGGTCGCCCGCATCCTCGACATCGAGGTGACCGACGACGGCCGGTACGGCGTCGCCTCGGTCGGTGCGAGGCGGATCCGCGTCAACCGGTGGTTGCCCGACGACCCGTACCCCCTCGCGGACGTCGACGACTGGCCCGACGACGGAGCCGTGCCCGACGACGTCGGTGAACGCATCTCGACGCTGCACGACCGCGTCAAGGAGCTCAACGAGAGCGTCCGGGCGCTCGGCGAGCTGACACCTCCGGCCGACTCCGAGATCAGCGACGAACCCGAGTTGGCCGTCTACCACCTCGGCGCGCTCGCCCCGCTCGGACCGGCCGACCGCTACCGCATGCTCGCGTGCCCCGGGCTGGCCGAACGCCTCGACGTGCTCGCAGCGGCGCTCGACGATGCAGCGGCTGTGCTCGAATTCCGTTCTTCGTGATAGAACCATCGGCATGGCAGACGATTCGCCAACCCCGCCCGCGCGGCGCGACGACGCCTCGATCGGCGATGTCATCGAGTACGTCAAGACGTACGCCCGTCAAGAGACCGTCGGCCCGCTGAAGGGCGCCGGACGCTGGATCGGCGTCGGTGCGGCCGCTGCCATCTGCCTCGGCATCGGCCTCTCGCTCCTGCTGCTCGGCCTCCTCCGGTTGCTGCAGTCCGAATGGGACTGGTCGGCGAGCGGCCGGTGGTCCTGGATCTCCTACCTGATCGTGCTCGTCACCTGCGTCATCCTCCTCGGCATCACGATGAGCCGGATCAACAAGAAGTACCTGAGCAAGGACAACGCATGAGCAACACCGAAACGCCCGCCAAGATCACGCCCGAGGACCTGCAGAACAAGCTGCAGAGCTTCCAGGACGGCGTCCAGGGCAAGGTCGACGACAAGAAGAGCACGCTCATGGCCGTCGGTGGCGGCGCGCTCGTCGTCCTGCTCATCATCTTCTTCCTGCTCGGCAAGCGGAGCGGCAAGAAGAAGACGACGCTCGTCGAGATCAAGCGGATCTGATGGCGCTGCTGCCACGCGCGCTGCGTCCGTCGGTCCTGATCCGCCGGAAGGCGATCTACGCCGGCCTGCTCGGCGGCAGTGGCTTCTGGCGCGTCGTCGCGGTGTTCGTGTTCGGCCAGGGCACGATCAAGAAGTTCTTCGGGAAGAACCCGGAGGTCATCGACGCGGCCAGCATGGGCAGCGGCCGCTACATGCAGCTCACCACCACCAAGCCGCTGTCGCGGCGGGCGAAGAAGAAGCTGCGCAAGGCGGGCGTCGCGATGCCGACCCTCAAGGAAGAGCGGGCACTTGCGGAGCTGTGGGCCAGCTCGCAGCGCCGGGCGTCGTGATCGTCCGGCTCCGGCAGCCCACTCGCGAGGTCACGATCGACGGCGCCCGAACCGTCAACCGGCTCCTCGACGAGCTCGACCTGAATCGTGAGTCGTTCTTGGTGATCCGGAACGGCACACTGGTGCCTGGTGACGGGCGACTCGACGACGACGATGTCGTCGAGATCCGTCCCGTGATCTCCGGTGGCTGATCCGTGCCGGAGGGAGGGTCCGATGTCGCAATCGAAGTGCCGAGTGTGTCGCGAGCCGGCGATCATCGACCTGCCGCGCCACAACGCCAACTTCTGCGCTGAGCACTTGCTCCAGCTGTGCCGGCGTCAGGTCGAGAAGGCGATCGCCGACCACGACATGCTCTCGTTCGACGACCGCATCCTGGTGGCGGTCAGCGGCGGCAAGGACTCGCTCGCCGTCTGGGACCTGCTGACCGAGCTCGGCTATCGCGCCGATGGGCTCTACGTCGGTCTCGGCATCGGCGGCTACAGCGACGTGAGCGCGCACCATGCGCAGCGGTTCGCCGACGAGCGAGGGCTGACGCTGCTGACGATCGATCTCCGCGACCAGTACGGCTACGACGTGCCGACCGCAGCGAAGGTGACCAGGCGGGTCCCGTGCTCGGCGTGCGGCTTGTCGAAGCGGCATCTGTTCGATCGCGCCGCACTCGACGGCGACTACGACGTGGTCGTCACGGGTCACAACCTCGACGACGAAGCTGCCGTGCTGTTCGGCAACACGTTGCGCTGGGACGTCGAGTACCTCGCCCGCCAGCTGCCCGTCCTCCCGGCACGTGACGGCTTCCCCAGGAAGGTCAAGCCGCTGATCCGGCTCACCGAGCGCGAGATGGCCGCATGGTGCATCGTGCGCGGGATCGACTACCAGGTCGACGAGTGTCCGATGGCCTACGGCAACAAGCACCTCGCCTACAAGGACGCGCTCAACTCGATCGAGCGCGAGTCGCCCGGCTCGAAGGCTGCGTTCTACCTGGAGTTCGTCGACAAGATGGCGCCGCTGCTGGCCGGCACGAACAAGGCGGCCACCGGTGAGCTGCGTGCGTGCGACCGATGCGGCTCACCGACCACCGGCGAGACGTGCGCGTTCTGTCGCCTCGAAGCTCGGGTGTCCGGGCACGAGCCGGTGCCGGTCGAGATGGTGCTCAACAAGCGGGCCCGCACGGCGTACCTGGCTACGAAGGCGGCGGGGGAGTGACATGAGGTCTCTCGCACTGGGCGAACGCGTCATGCTGCTGGACTCCAAGAAGCGCCGCTACCTGCTCACGTTGGCCGAGGGCGGCGAGTTCCACAGCCACGCCGGTTTCGTGCCGCACGCCGACATCGTCGGGCAGGCCGAGGGTGTGGTCGTCAAGAGCACCAAGGGCTCGGAGTACACCGTGCTGCGCCCGACGCTCGAGGACTACGTCGTCGAGATGCCTCGCGGCGCGCAGGTGATCTACCCGAAGGACCTGGCGCCGATCTGCATGCTCGCGGACATCGGGCCCGGGATGCGGGTGTTCGAGACCGGCATCGGTTCGGGCGCCCTGTCGATGGCGATGCTGCGATGGGGCGCCGACATCGTCGGCTACGAGGTGCGCGAGGACTTCGCCAACCGTGCGAGGGCCAACGTCGAGGAGTTCCTCGGCATCGACGCGGCCGACCGTTACGAGGTCCACATCGCCGACAGCTACGAGGGCATCGAGCCGGACCACGGTCCGTTCGACCGCGTGGTCCTCGACCTGCCCGAACCGTGGCGCGTCGTGCCGCACGCGGAAGGTGTGCTCCACGCCGGTGGGGTGCTCGTCGCCTACACGCCCTCGATCACGCAGGCCATGCAGGTCCGCGAGGTGCTGCGTGGCCGGTGGCTCGACGTCCGGACGATCGAGGTGCTGCACCGCGGCTGGCACATCGAGGGTCAGGCGGTTCGTCCCGACCATCGCATGGTCGCCCACACGGCGTTCCTCACCGTCGGTCGGTTCCTCGGTCGGGGAGCCAAGGCGATGCGCACCGACCGCAAGGTCGAACGCCTCCGCCGCTGACTGAGATACCGCCCAGCGATACGCCGCTCGGACGATCGGCGGGCCGATCGATGGGGCGCACAGGTGCAGCGTCGGTGTCCGAGCGCAAGCCCCCTCCGATGCGACGGCGTCGGCCATCGCTGAGCCTTGCCGAGGCTGCTTGAGCGCGGCGGCAGCGGGGACTCGCCTGCGATCGCCGTCGAACCAGAAATATCGTGAGCAATACCAAGCGGATATCTGTGAATGGTGAAGCCTCCGGACGAGCTCTCAGGTGTTATAGCGCACGGCTCGTGTCAGCCTTCTGATAACTGAGAGATATCCTCGAGAGAGAAATGAATGAAAAAATAGTCAATATACAATGTCTTGCCAGTGAATCGCAAGGTGGATAGGGTTTGTTTACAGCAAGTCATTCTCGTCCAGGAAAGGCGGTTCGAATGTCTACCCCAACTCTCTTTGCCTTCCAGGTTTCCAAGCCTGTCGAGACCAGCAGCGAGATGTGGCAAGGGTCCAGCCACGCCATGGCGGGCGTCTATTGCACGCCCAGCCCGCAGTCCGAAGACCCTCAGTGGTGGGGCTCCTTCTGCGCCTGGTGCTACGCGCACTATCACGGCAGCTACATGGACTGCCACTGCTACCCCACGACGGGAGCCGGCTCACGGTGTGACTGGTACTAGTCCGGATTGGTGCCGGCGACAACTCCACCTCGTCACACCGCGGCCGGTGTGCGCTTCGGTGAGTGGGCGGCCGCGAACGTACACCGTACCGATGTATGGATCAGCGCCAGGAACCGCCGAGCCCTGAACCCCGTCGGCTGACGTCTCGTCAGGCTCTGGCGACGGTACTGGACTGTCTCCGCATGGTCGCGAGGGAGCGACCGTGGTCCCTCGGCGTCCTCGTTCTCTTCAGCCTGTCGGGCGGCGCGGCGCCGGCGTTGGTCGCGTGGTCGACGAGCCGCGTCATCGATGCTGCCGCGGAGGCGGTCGATGCAGGCGGATCCGCTCCGGGGTCCATCTGGATCTGGCTCGGCGTCGTCGCCGTCGTGGGAGCGGTGCTCGCCGTGCAGTCGGCGATCAGGGTCGTGATCGAGCGTGATCTGGATCGGACGGTCGCGCTACGTGTGCGAGGCGACCTGATGACCAACGTCAACGCCCTGCCCGATCTCGGCGCGCTCGAGACGCCATCGGTTCATGACCACGTGCTGCTCGCTCGAACCTACGAGAACGCGCCGGCCTCGGTGGTCAGGCAGATCCTCGCGATTGGCCAGCAGATGGTCGCCACGACGACGATCGTGCTGGTCTTGGCTTCGATCAGCGTGTCGTCGGCCGCGGTGGCGGCGCTCGCGATTCTCCCGGCAATACGCACCGAGCTTCTGCTGAGCAGAAGGCGTGCGGCGATGTTGGCCGCGACCGCCCACACGGTGCGGCGACGACAATTCTTCTCTGATCTCGTCAGCGATCTGCGAGCTGCGAAGGAGATACGTGTCTACGGCCTCGGCGAGCTGCTGGTCGAGCGGATGCGCGGTGCGTATCGAGCAATCAACGTGATGGAGCGCCGATTCGACACCGAGACGGTCCGTGCTCAGTTGGGATTGACGCTGCTGACGAACACCATCATGGTGCTGGCAATGTACCTCGGAATGAGGGACATACTCGGCGGAGCGGGCACCGTCGGTGGCATCGCAGTTCTGCTCGCGACGATTGCGAGCGTCCGGACGGCGAGCACGACGGTCGTCAACGACGCCGGGATACTGGTCGGGCTGATCCATGGCTTCGACCACCACTACGTGGTCCGAGAGCTTGCACGACCCGGTGCTCCGTCGCGGCGCACTTCTGTCGGCCGCGTGGACCGTGCCGGAGGGCTCGACGGGCGTGTCGCCGCGGACGGTGCTCCGCCGACCGCGGCAACCCCACCGGAGATCGAGTTCGACGATGTGTGGTTCAGATACACGCGCGAGCAGCCGTGGGTGCTACGCGGCCTCAGCCTGCGGGTCTCGGCGGGTGCGACGGTGGCAATCGTCGGACCAAACGGTGCAGGCAAGTCAACGATCCTCAAACTCATCTGCAAGCTGTACACGCCGGACCAGGGCAGGGTTGCGTGCCATTCGAACGGCTTCGAACGAACCGACGGGACTGCAGCGAGGCGACCGATCGGCGTCCTCTTCCAGGACTACATGGAGTATGAGCTCTCGGCGGCCGAGAACATCGGGCTGGGAAACGCGAGCCGGATCCACGACGATGCCGGAATCCGCCGGGCCGCCCGAAAGGCCGATGTGCTCGACGATCTCGAACGCCTACCGGACGGTCTGCAGACGATGCTGTCGCGGATCTTCCTGCTCGACCGTGAGGGCGAGGGTACGCTCCTCTCCGGTGGGCAGTGGCAGCGCCTAGCTCTCGCCCGGGCCTACTTCGCCGACGGGGGGCTGCTGCTGCTGGACGAGCCGACGGCAACCCTCGACGCCGACGCGGAACAGCGACTCGCCTGTGCCTTGGCCGAGTCGAGCGTCGCGCGTACATCGATCGTCGTCTCCCACCGATTCTCGACCGCCCGGATGGCCGACCGGATCGTGGTCGTGGAAGACGGCGTCGTGTCCGAAGAAGGGTCACACGACGAGTTGCTCGCGAGAGGCGGCACCTATGCGCGCATGTACAACAAGCAGAGTGCCGCCTATCGGTAGTCGGCGGTGGAAGGAGCTGAGATGAACGGCAGGCGAGGGAAGGACACCGTCCTGATCGTCAGCGCCCGCGGTGACGCTCACGTCGATGACGTCATGAAGGAGCTGCTCAAGAGCACGACCGACGCCGTCGTCCTGTACTCCGAGGATCTCACGATGGACGTCTCGCTCGGCTTCTCGCTGGAACCGCGTTCAGAGTCGATGTGGAACTGGTCGATGGTCTTCCATCACGGTGGCCTCGTCGACGACGGCACGGTGAAGTCGGTGTGGTGGCGGAAGCCGAGCCACTACTACGGCCTACCGCCCGACCTCTCCGCGCAGGAGCGGGAGTTCGGCAAGGGTGAGTTCGACCAGTTCTTCGGCTCGGTGTGGTCCTTGCTCGAGACCTATTGGATGAACCACCCCGAGAAGAATCGCGCCGCGGCCTGGAAGCTGGAGCAGCTGGTTCGCGCGAAGCGCATGGGTGCAACGGTCCCGAGGACGATCGTCAGCAACTCACCGGAGGCAGTTGCGAGCTTCTACGAGGAGTGCAACGGGAAGATCGTCTACAAGGTGATGACGGACCCCTTGCTCGGCGCCGTCGCCCTCTCGGAGAAGTCGCCGAACGCCGAGATCGACG
>JAAUYD010021756.1_pt1 | contig 31338 bp, 31 predicted proteins | sample 7278101 | NCBI WGS metagenome assembly JAAUYD01 (sample SAMN14350128, study PRJNA611818) | marine sediment metagenome | isolation source: surface marine sediment (0.6m) | place: French Polynesia: Moorea | collected 2018-08
GACGACGCGCGCCGCGACCACGCCGATCTACCAGACCACGTCGTTCACGTTCGACGACACCCAGCACGGCGCCGACCTGTTCGACCTCAAGGTGGTCGGAAACATCTACACGCGCATCATGAACCCGACGCAGGCCGTGCTCGAGCAGCGCCTGGCCGAGATGGAAGGGGGCGTGGCGTCGCTGTGCCTGGCCTCGGGCATGGCGGCGATCACGTACGGTATCCAGTGCATCGCCGATGTCGGCTGCAACATCGTCAGTACCAGCCAGCTCTACGGCGGCACCTACAACCTGTTCGCCCATACCTTCCCGCGCCAGGGCATCGAGGTGCGATTCGCATCGCACGACGACTACGCGACGGTCGAGTCGCTGATCGACGACAACACGCGCGCACTGTTCTGCGAGTCGATCGGCAACCCGGCGGGTAATGTCGTCGACATCGTCAAGTGGGGCGAGATCGCCGCGCGCCACGGTGTGCCGCTGATCGTCGACAATACCGTGCCGACGCCGTACCTGTGCCGGCCGTTCGAGCTCGGCGCGCACATCGTGATCCATTCGCTGACCAAGTACATCGGCGGCCACGGCACCAGCATTGGCGGTGCGATCGTCGATTCCGGCACGTTTGACTGGACGGCCAACGCCACGCGTTTCCCGATGCTCAACGAGCCCGATCCGTCGTATCACGGCGTCGTCTACACCGAGGCGCTGGGGCCGGCCGCGTACATCGGCCGCTGCCGCGTCGTGCCGTTGCGCAATACCGGCGCGGCGATCTCGCCGCTGAATGCGTTCCTGATCATGCAGGGCCTGGAAACGCTGGGTCTGCGCATGGAACGCCACTGCGAGAACGCACAGAAGGTCGCCGAGCACCTGAAGGGTCACCCGATGGTCGAGTGGGTCAGCTACGCCGGCCTGCCGGACAGCCCGTACCAGGTGCTGTGCCAGAAGATCACGGCGGGCAAGGCATCGGGCATCCTGAGCTTCGGCATCAAGGGTGGCAAGGACGCCGGTGCCCGCTTCATCGACGCGCTGCAGATGATCCTGCGCCTGGTCAACATCGGTGACGCCAAGTCATTGGCCTGCCACCCGGCGACGACGACGCACCGCCAGCTCGGCCCCACTGAACTCGCGTCGGCGGGGGTCAGCGAGGACATGGTGCGGCTGTCGATCGGCATCGAGCATGTCGACGACATCATCGCCGACATCGACCAGGCCCTCGACGCGGCGGCCTAGCCGCATTGGCCGGCGGCCAGCGCGCCGGTGCCGTCGCCGGTCGCGGGGTTTATTGGCAACTCGCGGATAATCCTCGCGTTTTGTCCCGTGTACAGCGCGCGGCCCGATGGGCTGCGCGGTGTCGACAGCACTAAAGTCCGCACCGATCGTGTCGACAACGGGTCAACCGTTACTCGAAAAAGTCGACGCCAAATGAAAAGGAACATCGCCCCGATCGCGCGCGAGCGGGTAATGCGTGAAGAAGACTTCATCGTATCGAAGACCGACACGAAAGGCCGCATCACGTACGCCAACCGCATCTTCATGGAGTTCGCCGGCTATGCCGAAGACGAGCTGCTCGGCGTGCAACACAACATCGTGCGCCATCCGGACATGCCGCGTGCGGTGTTCGAGATCATGTGGCAGGAGTTGAGTGCGGGCCACGAGTTCTTCGGTTACCTGAAGAACCTGGCCAGCGACGGTTCGTACTACTGGACGTTCGCCCACGTGGCGCCGACGCACGACAGCCAGGGCCACACCACCGGCTATTACTCGGTGCGGCGCAAGCCCGGCAGCGCCGGTGTCGCGCTGTTTGCCGCATTGTACGAAAAGATGCTCGCGACCGAACGCGAGGCCGGCCCGAAGGACGCGATCGCGGCATCACGCCCGCTGTTCGAAGATGCCTACGAGTCCCGGGGTACGAGCTATGAAGAGTTTGTGCTCGCGGTGTAGCGTCCGCTGCGCGGTATCGGCGCTGGCGGCCGTGGTGCTGCTGACGCAGCTGTACCTGCCGATCGTTTACGGTGTCGATGCCGTGCTGCTTGTGCTCGGTGTGGTGTCGCTGGGTCTGGTCGCGCTGGCAGTCGTCGGCGTGCGGCGCGACGCGGCGGTGTTCGCACAGATCGAGCGCCTCGGTGACGCGATGCGCAGCGGCGATGCCGATTTTCGTCTGACCGGCATCGACGCATCGCACACGACGGGCGATGCGCTGTGGAACATCAATGACGGGCGCGACCAGATCGAGGCGTTCTTCCGCGAGGTCAATACCGCGTTCGATCACGTCGGGCGTGAGCCCTTCCACCGCCGCGCGCTGTCGAGCGGCCTGCAGGGGCAGTACCGTGTATTGGTCGAGCGGATCAACGGCGCCATCGACGCGATGCACGAGTCCGCCGGCCGTCGGGAGCTGGAGTCGTTCTCGGCGCGCGTCGGCGACCTCAAGACCTGTAGCCTGTTGGAGAACCTGCAGGCCTCGCAGTCCGACCTGGTCGAGATCACCGAGCAGATGAAAGGCGTCGCGGCGCATACCGAGGGATCCGTCGGCGTCGCGACTCGCGGCCGCTCGTCGATCACCCGTGTCATCGACAACCTCGGCACGCTGGTGCCGAAGATGACCGGCGTGCGCGACACCGTCGACGAACTCGGCCGGCACAGCGCCGAGGTGCGCGAGATCCTCGCGATGATCGCCGGCATAGCCGAGCAGACCAACCTGCTGGCGTTGAACGCGGCAATCGAGGCGGCGCGCGCCGGCGAGCAGGGCCGCGGCTTCGCCGTCGTCGCCGACGAGGTCAAGAAGCTCGCGCAGCGCACCAAGGAAGCGACCGTCAATGTCAATCAGGTCATGCACGGATTCACCGCGTCGACCGAGCAGGTCACGGCCGAGGCGTCAATGATGTCGACGCTCGCCGACGATTCGCAGGCCATCATCGAGGCCTTCGAGAACGACTTCGCGACCTTCTACCAGAACGCGACCGATACCCACGCCGCCGTGACCCACACCCAGGCGATCAGCGAGTCGTCGCTGAGCAAGCTCGATCACATGATCTACATCCAGCACGCGTACCGCGCCCTGGAACTCGGTGAGGCGTCCGAGTCGTGGGCGCGCAGCAAGGTGCTGCCGAGCGACTGCCGCTTCGGGCGCTGGTACTCGGAGGGCGACGGCAAGGCGGATTTCGCCCATCTGCCGTCGTATCCGCTGATCGACGAACCGCATCGCGCCGTCCATCAGGGCGTGCACGACGTGCTGGAGCTGCTCGCCGACGACTGGCGTGGTTCCGCCGAACTGCGCGCGCGGATCCTCGACAAGTTCCGCGACATCGAGACCGAGAGCACGCGCCTGCTGGCGCTGCTCGGCGGTCTCGCCGACGAGAAGCAGCGCTTCGAGCGCCCGTCGTCCGATCACGACGGCGAGATAGAGATGTTCTGAACCTGCCGGGACCTGGTTGCCGGGCCGCGCTGTCAGCTGTCGGGTTCGCTGAGGCGTCTGACCAGCTAGCCGCGAAAGAACGGGTTGTCCATGTCGGCAAACAGCTCGGCCTCGCGCAGCCAGTCCTGCGGCTCCTCCGGGCCTGCCGCCGGTCGGCCGTGCCGCGCGAAGAAACAGTCGAGGTAGAACTCGCCCTGTAGCGCGCGCCAGCCTTCCTCGTTGATCGCGTCACCCATCTTGTTCGGAAAGACCAGGACGTTGTCATCGGACATGGCGGCGTATCGCTGTCGGTGAGGGGTGGGGCCGGCGCGGTCGCGGCGGGTGCGAGTCTTTGATCACCGTAACCGCGGACGCGCGCCGGCCAACGGCACGACCGTCGTGGCTTTGGTGACCCATGCCTCGCGACAGCGGTGGCGCGGCTAACGCTGCTGGCGCCACCAGCGGTCCACGATCGCCGCGACGTCGAGATCGTCGGGCCCGGCGCGCCAGCTGTCGGCGACCGGGGCATCGCTGCTGTCGGGCGCCGGATCGGGCGGGTACAGGCGGAAGCGCGTCGGCAGCGGTATCGCCTCGCCGACCGCCAGCGCCTCGCCGCGGCGCAGCGTGGTCAACACGTCGGCGAGGTCCTGTTCGCCTTCGGGCATCAGCTTGCGGATGTACTCCTGGTCCTGCGGGTTGGTCGTGCGCAGGCAGATGAAGTTGCTGCACTGCGACAGCACGGTCTCGGACAGTTCGGTCGGCCGCTGGCTGACGACGCACAGGCCGACGCCGTACTTGCGTCCCTCCTTGGCGATACGCTCCATCGCCCGCCGGCTGCCCTCGTGCTGCAGGTCGGCGTCGCGCGGTATGTACTGGTGCGCCTCCTCGCAGACCAACAGGATCGGGAACTCGCGACGCTGCGGGTTCCAGTAGTTGAATTCGAACGCGAGGCGGCCGATTTGCGACGACACCGTCGGCCGCACGTCGTGCGGCACCGGGCTCATGTCGATCACAGTGATCTGGCGCTTGGGATCGCCGAGGCCGATGAAGTCGCGCAGCAGGCCCTCGAGGTCGAGCGACTTGACACGTTTCTTCGGACGGAACAGGAAGTCGTAGCGCGAATCGTTGAACATCGCCTGGAAACGCACCAGGAACTCGTCGAACGCGCCGAACAGCGGGCCTTTGGTCTTGCCGAAGTCGAACTGCTGTTCGTTGGCCTGCTTGAAGTGCATGTACAGCTCTTTCAACGAGAAGAACACCGGTGAGTCGACCGACAGGCGATCGATGTTCAAGTCCTGGTTGCCTTTCTTGCGCAGCGCGTGCAGCACCTCGCGCATGAACGAGATCTGCAGCGACGCTTTCGGATCGGTGCGGTCGACGAGCAGGTCGACCAGCTCGGCATAGGTCAGCAGCCAGTAGGGTATCTCGAGGCTGCGCGCATCCACGTGGCGGACCATGTCGCCCGGAAACGCGCTGTGGAAGCGCCCTGCGGAATCGCGCCAGCCGTATTCGCCGTGCAGGTCGAGCAGTACGATATGCGCCTTCGGCATCAGCTTGACGGTGCGCTGCAGCAGGCTGCTGATCGCCCAGGACTTGCCCGAGCCGGACTGACCGAGCACGGCGATATGGCGGTTGAACAGCAGGTTGGGGTCGACGAAGACGCGCAGTTCGCCGCGTTGGCTGAGACGGCCGAGGTGCAGGCCGTAGCGACGCACGTTGTCGAACATCGCCTCGAGCTGGCCGCTCTCGGCCTGGTATACCGCCGTGCCGATCGGCGGGTAACGCCCGACGCCGCGGAAGAACTGGCCGTCGCTCGTGACCTCGCCGAGCGGCAGCAGGCGCATCAGGCGTGTCAGTTCGCCGGCGACGGCCTCTTCCCAGACGCGGATGATCTGGCACAGGACCTGTTCCTGGGCGCCACGTGCGATGACATAGGCGCCGACCTGGCCGACGGCGATGCGCTCGACGCCGAGTTGGCGGTACGGCGTGAACGCGTCCCCGGCCTCGCCGATGCGGGCGATGAAGCGGGCACCGGAAACGTCGATCAGCGTGCCAAGGCGTCCGGGATCCGAGTCTGTCATGGGCGTCCGTTCATGATGACCAGCGCGAGCAAGGATACCGTTTGTGCCGGCAATTCCCAAGGAGACGGTGTGGATGTCGGTGTCGCCGGCATCGCGTGGCGATCTGACATCGGGCCGCCACGCATTTAGAATGACCGCTGCTCTATCTGGAGGTCCAGCGTATGCCCCGAGTCACCGTGATCGGCGCCGGTTTTGCCGCTTTGACCGCGGTCCGTAAGCTGCGCGCCGCAGACGCCGGCCTGGATATCGACCTGATCGCACCGCAGCCGGCGTTCAACTACTACCCGGGGACGATCTGGATCCCGACCGGCCTGCGCGAACCCGGCGACCTGGTCGTGCCGCTGGACAACTTCTTCCGCCGGATGAACGTCAACTACCACCGGGCGTCCGCCCGGGGCCTGCGCGATGGCGGCCGGATCGTCGAGACCGACGACGGCGACGTCGCCAACGACGGCCTGATCATCGCGTGCGGCGGTCGCTTCATTCGCAAGCTGCCCGGAATAGAACACTCCTATCTGCCCTGTGGCGGCGTCGAGGTCATCGCCGAGATCCGCGACCGCCTGGCCGAGATGCCGGGCGGTACGCTGGCATTCGGATTCGCCGGCAACCCCAAGGAACCGGCCGCGATGCGCGGCGGCCCGGTGTTCGAGTTCCTGTTCGGCATCGATTCCTGGCTGCGCCGCGCCGGCCGCCGCGAGCGCTTCAAGCTGGTGTTCTTCACCCCCGCCGAGAAGCCCGGCCAGCGCCTCGGCCCGAAGGCCGTCGAGGGCCTGATGCGGGAGATGGCGAAGCGCGATATCGAGACCCACCTCGGGCACAAGCTCAAGGGCTTCGAGGCCGACAAGGTCATCACCGAGGGCGGCGAGTTCGCTGCCGACCTGATCCTGTTCATGCCCGGGATGACCGGCAACCAGTGGTTCGACAACACCGACCTGCCGCGCTCGCCGGGCGGCATGATCCAGGCCGACGCCCACTGCCAGGTCGACGGTTGGGACAAGGTCTACGTCGCCGGCGATTCCGGCAGCTTTCCCGGTCCGGAGTGGATGCCGAAGCAGGCGCACATGGCGGACCTGCAGGCCGCGGCGGCGGTCGCCAACCTGATGGACGCGTTCCAGGGCAGGCCGGCCAGCCACACGTTCAAGGCCGAGCTGCTGTGCATCGTCGACACGCGCTCGAGTGGCATGCTGGTCGCGCGCACCGCCAAGCGCAACATCGTGTTGCCGTCCTTCGTTGGCTTTCATTGGGCGAAGCGCCTGTTCGAATGGAACTACCTGCGCCAGTACCGCTGAGCCGGGCGCGCGGGCGTTGGCCGATGACCCGATTCACGGCGGCGGGCGCATGAGGATCGCGTTCGCTTCCTGTGCGAAGATCCAGAAACGGCCGCGACAGCCGGCGTGGAAGCGGATCGAGAAGGCGCGGCCCGACCTGCTGTTGCTGCTCGGCGACAACGTCTATGGCGGCACGCTTTCGCTGTCGTGGAAGCAATACCACAAGAAACTCGACAAACGCTATCGGCAGCAGTTTGCCGAGAAGCATTTCAAGCATCTGGTCGCACGAGTCCCATTGCACGCGACCTGGGACGATCACGATTTCGCCAAGGGCAACGACGTCAAGGGCGCCGAGGTCAAGGTCCGGCACAAGGACCGGTCGCGGGCCCTGTTCCACCGCCACATGCATTGCTCGACCAACCTGCCCGAGGTGTATCACGCGTTTACGCTCGGCGACGTCAAATTCATCATGCTCGACGGCCGCTACTATCGCGAACCGACCGCGCCGTCGGCGTCGATTCTCGGGGCGGAACAGGAACGCTGGCTGGAGCGCGAGCTGCAGCACGAACAGCGCTACACCGTCGTCTGCTCGGGCAGCTGTTTGACCAAGGGCGGCGAGCGCTGGGAGCGTTACGCGCAGTACTATTCGCGTTTCCTCGATCTCGCCAGGGACAGCCGGCGCCTGCTGTTTCTCGCCGGCGACATCCACAAGAACCGGCTGGTCGCTCACGACGGCTTCTTCGAGCTGATTTCGTCGGGCGTCGGCCGCGGCAAGCGCGACAACTACGGCATCGTCGATTTCGCCGATGACCACGTGCGCATCCGGCTGCGCGGCAACCGGGCGAAAGACAATCTCGATACCGTCATCGACGCCGCGACCTGGCGGCTGCGTGCCGCGCCATGACCGCGCCGTGACTGCTGCCTTCAGTCGCCTAACAGCAGCTTCAACGATATCGCCAGCGACACGACGACCAGCAGCGGCCTGATCAGCGCGGCGCCGTGACGGATCACCAGGTGTGACCCGATCCACGCGCCGACCATCTGCGCTGCGCCCATCGGCAGTCCGACCTGCCAGACCACCTCGCCCGCGGCCGCGAACACGACCAGCGAGCTGATGTTGCTCGTGAAGTTGAGGATCTTGGTACCGGCTGTTGCCCGGCGCAGGTTGTAACCGAGCAGCATGACGAACGCGGCCGCGAAGAACGTGCCCGTTCCCGGCCCGAAGAAGCCGTCGTAGAAGCCGACGCTGAAGCCGATCAGCAGCGCGAATGCGCCGAGGCTGATGCGGTGATGGGCGTCTGCGTCGCCGACCCGCGGCGACAGCAGGAAGTACAGCGCGAACGCGATCAGCAGCACCGGTACGATGTGCTCGAGGCGCTCGGAGCCGACGTGGCGCACCGTCAGCGTCCCGCCGACCGAGCCGACCGCGGTCATCAGCACCGGAAAACGCATCAGCGCGAGGTCGATCTCGCGTCGGCGGACGAACTGCAGCGACGCGGTGAAGGTCCCGAAAGTCCCCTGCAGCTTGTTGGTCGCGAGCGCCTGGACCGGCGGCAGCCCGGCCCAGAGCAGCGCCGGCAGCGCCAACAGCCCGCCGCCTCCGGCCATCGCGTCAATCAGTCCGGCCAGCAGTGCGACGAACACGAGCAGCATCAGCACGTCCGGCGAAACGATTTCCACAGCACGCCTCCTGCGGCGGGGCATCAGCAGGTCGCGGCCAGCCTACTGCCTTCAGTGTTGAACAAATGTGACGCCAATAGCTGTATCACGCAAAGGAGGCCACATGTGGTTTCGTGTCCGCGCCAGGACCGCTTCGATACTCGACGTGCCCGAGCACGGTGACACCGTCTCGCGGTATTTCGATGTCTTCCTGATCATACTGATCGTCGTCAACGTCGTCGCGGTGATCCTCGAATCCGTCGGTTCGCTGCGCGCGCGCTGGGCGGACGCCTTCTACACGATCGAGACCGTTTCGCTGGTGATCTTCTCGCTCGAGTACGTGCTGCGCGTATGGTCGATTGTAGATAATCGCTGGCGGCCCGAATACGCACACCCGGTCTGGGGACGGCTGCGCTTCATGCGCAGCCCGATGGCGATCATCGATCTCCTTGCCGTGGCGCCGTTCTGGCTCAGCATGTTCTTCCCGATGGATCTGCGCTTCCTGCGCGTCGTGCGCCTGCTCAGGGTATTGAAGCTGACGCGCTACTCGGCGGCCATGAACCTGTTGTTCGAGGTGTTGCGACAAGAGGCGAGGGTGATCGGCGCGGCGATGTTCGCGCTGTTCCTGACTCTGATCTTCACGGCCAGCGCGACCTACCTGGTCGAGACCGAGGCCCAGCCCGAGGCCTTTGCGAACATCCCGCAGGCGATGTGGTGGGCGATCGTGACCGTGACGACGGTCGGGTACGGCGATGTCGTGCCGATCACGCCGCTCGGCAAGGTGCTCGGCGCCGTGCTCGGCCTGATCGGCGTCGGTATGGTTGCGCTGCCGGCGGGCATCCTGGCGTCGGGTTTCAGCGATGCGCTGAACCGGCGCCGTAACAGCCTGCGCCGCGAATACCGGCGTGCCATGGAAGACGGCGTCGTCGATGCCGAGGAACGCGACCTGCTGAAGTCGCGCGCGGCCTCGTACAACCTGTCGGAGAACGAGGTCGACGATATCCTCGAACAGGACGATGCCGCGTCGCCGGCCGCGGCCGGCCTGTGTCCGCATTGCGGCAAGCCGCTGGGCGGCCAGGCCGCGCCGCCATCGACGTCGCGCTAGCGGCGACCAACCGTCACGCACCCCGATCGGGCGCAATTCCGCGCGTTCGCCAATCGAATCCATGCCGCCCGTTCCTCTAGAATAGGGGCCCGAACGGGATGTGGATCGGCGGATGAAAGCACTCTCTCTGCGCGGCTTGCGCAAGACCTATCGCAACGGCCACGAGGCGCTGTGCGGCATCGACCTCGACGTCGACGAGGGTGACTTCTTCGCGCTGCTCGGACCCAACGGTGCCGGCAAGTCCACGGCGATCGGCATCATCGCGTCGCTGGTCAACAAGAGCGCAGGTACGGTCGAGGTGTTCGGCCACGATCTCGACAGCCAGCCGTCGGCGGTTAAGTCGTGCATCGGCCTGGTGCCACAGGAATTCAACTTCAACCAGTTCGAACCGGTCGTCGAGATCGTCGTCAACCAGGCCGGCTACTACGGGATCCCGCGGCGCGATGCGTATCGCCGAGCCGAGGCGTCCCTAAAGCAGCTCGACCTGTGGGGCAAACGCGACGTGCAGGCCAGGGAGCTGTCGGGGGGCATGAAGCGCCGCCTGATGATCGCGCGGGCGCTGGTCCACGAGCCGCGTCTGCTGATACTCGACGAGCCGACCGCCGGGGTCGATATCGAGATCCGGCGATCGATGTGGGAGTTCCTGCGCGAGATCAACGCCAACGGCACGACGATCATCCTGACGACCCATTACCTCGAGGAAGCGGAGAGCCTGTGCCGCCATATCGCGATCATCAATCGCGGGCGGATCGCCGAACGCGCCCGCATGAGCCAGCTGCTGCGCCAGCTGCACACCGAGACCTTCGTCCTCGACGTGCGTGACGAGCTCGTCGACCTCGACGCGATCCCCGGCTTCACGATCCAGGTCGTCGACAGCACGACGCTCGAGGTGTCAGTGAGCCGGGACGCCGGCCTCGGGTCGCTGTTCGCGGCGTTGGGCGAACGCGGCATCGAAGTCGTCAGCCTGCGCAACAAGCAGAACCGCCTCGAGCAATTGTTCATCGACATGGTGCGCAACGGCGCCGACGCCGAGGGCTGCGCGCCGTGAACCGTGCCGTTGTTTACTGGACGGCCTTTCGGACCATCCTGACCAAGGAGATCCTGCGGTTTGCGCGAATCTGGGTGCAGACCGTGTTGCCGCCCGCAATCACGATGGCGTTGTATTTCGTGATCTTCGGCAAGCTCATCGGTTCGCAGATCGGCGACATGGAGGGATTCCGCTACATCGACTTCATCGTTCCCGGGTTGATCCTGATGTCGGTTATCTCGAACAGCTACGCCAACGTCGTGTCGAGTTTCTACAGCAGCAAGTTCCAGCGCAACGTCGAAGAACTGCTGATCGCGCCGTTGCCGAATTTCATCATCCTCGCCGGTTACGTCGCCGGCGGCGTGGCGCGCGGCGTGACCGTGGGCATCACGGTCACGCTGATCTCGCTGTTGTTCACCGATCTCGAGGTACACAGCTACGGGGTGACGCTGGCCGTCTTCGTGCTGACCTCGATTCTGTTCGCGACGGCGGGTTTCATCAACGCCGTCTACGCCAACAGTTTCGACGATATTTCGATCGTGCCGACATTCGTGCTGACGCCGCTGACCTACCTCGGCGGTGTGTTCTACTCGATCAACATGCTGCCCGACCTGTGGCAGGCCGTGTCGCTGGCCAACCCGGTCCTGTACATGGTCAACGCGTTTCGCTACGGCCTGCTCGGTTTCACCGATATCGCGATCTGGCAGGCGTTCTCGATCATTGTTGCCTTCATCGTCGCGCTCGGCCTGTTCGCGATGTGGCTGCTGGCCCGCGGCGTCGGCATCAAGTCCTGATGGCTGACCCACGATCCACGCCCGCGCCGCGCAAGACGTCACGTGCGCAATGGTCGTGGGCGCTGTACGACTGGGCCAACTCGGCGTTCGCGACCACCGTCATGGCCGGTTTCTTTCCGGTGTTCTTCAAGTCCTACTGGGCGGCCGGCATGCCGGTGACCGAGAGCACGGTGCGCCTGGGCACGGCCAATGCCGTCGCATCGCTGCTGGTCGTGCTGCTGGCGCCGCTGCTCGGCGTGCTCGCCGACCACAGCAGCCACAAGAAGCGCCTGCTGTTCTTTCTCGCGATGCTCGGGGCGCTGATGAGTGGCGGCCTGTTCCTGGTCAGCGAGGGCCAGTGGTTGTTCGCGGTGGCGCTGTACGTGCTCGGCGTGATCGGTTTCGCCGGCGGCAACGTCGCCTACGATGCGCTGCTCGTGGATGTCGCCGAGCGCGACCAGCTGGAACGTATCTCGGCGCTGGGATTCGCCCTCGGCTACCTCGGCGGCGGGCTGTTGTTCGCGGTCAACGTCGGCATGGTGCTGCAACCCGAGTGGTTCGGGCTGGACGACAAGGCCGAAGCGGTGCGCGTGGCGTTCTTGATGGTCGCGTTCTGGTGGGCGCTGTTCAGCCTGCCGGTGCTGCTGTTCGTGCATGAGCGGCCGCATGACCGACCGCGGCCGCAGCACGGTGCACGGCAGGCATGGCGTGAGTTCGCGGTGACCTGGCGGTTGCTGCGCCGGCTGCGCATGGCACTGGTGTTCCTGATCGCCTACTGGTGTTACATCGACGGTGTCGACACGATCATAAAGATGGCGGTCGACTACGGCCTGTCGCTCGGGTTCGCCGCCGAGAACCTGCTGACGGCGCTGCTGATCACGCAGGTCGTCGGCTTCCCGGCGGCGCTCGCCTTTGGCCGCATCGGCGACCGGATCGGCGCCAAGCGGGCGATCTGGCTGGCGCTGGCCGTATACGTGGTCGTTGTGTTCTGGGCAGCGCGGATGAACGCCAGCTGGGAGTTCTATGCGCTCGCGGTGGCCATCGGCCTGGTCCAGGGTGGCGTGCAATCCATGAGCCGGGCGTTGTTTGCGCGCCTGATTCCGCCGGAACACGCGGGCCGGTTGTTCGGTCTGTACAACATGATGGGAAAATTCGCCGCGATCGTCGGCCCGCTGCTGGTCGGCTGGGTAGGTGTGCTCAGCGGCAGTCCGCGGGTCGGGATCCTCAGCGTGCTGGTGCTGTTCGTGACCGGTGCCTGGCTGCTGGCACACGTCGACGTCGGGCGCGGCGAGCGCGAAGCGGCCGGGTTGTCGGAGCGATAGGTGGCACTGCTTATCACGATACTGCTGCTGTTATTGATCGTCTATCTGCCCCAGGTCTGGGTGCAGCGTGTCCTGGCGCGCTATCACCAGCGCAACGAGGACAACTTCCCGGGTACCGGCGGCGAGCTGGCGCGGCACCTGCTCAGGCGCTTCGGCCTCGACGATGTCGGCGTCGAGACGACCGATATCGGCGATCACTACGATCCGGAAGCGCGCTGCGTTCGCCTGACCGCGGACAAACACGACGGTCGCACGTTGACCGCGATCACCGTGGCCGCCCACGAATGCGGGCATGCGCTGCAGCATGCGGCCGCCGAGCCGCTGTTCATGTGGCGCACGCGACTCGCGCGGGCGTCGATCTGGGCGACCCGGATCGGCTCCTTCCTGCTGTTTGCGGCGCCGATGCTGGCGCTGATCGCGCGGGCACCGTCACCGGGTGTCGCGACGATGATCGGGGCGTTCCTGGTCATGGGTTTCGCGGTCGTCGTGCAGTTCGTGACATTACCGGTCGAACTCGATGCCAGTTTCGCCAAGGCCCTGCCGGTACTCGAGGCCGGTTACCTCGAGCCCGGGCAGGTCCCGGCGGCGCGGCGCATCCTGCGCGCCGCGGCCTGGACCTACGTCGCGGCCTCGCTGGCCAGCCTGCTCAATTTCTGGCGCTGGTTGGCCGTGTTGCGGCGCTGAGGCACGCGCCCGGCTGCCGGTTTTCCGCCTGTGTCGGCATTCCGCAGTCGTCAAAGCACTGACGCTCGTCCGGTGTAGTTCTGTAACTCCCTGAAAAATATCCCCAAAAACTCTCGATGTCGTGTGGCATAGGGATTGCAGAAGTGCGCGCAGAGGGTTTTTCGGTGCTGCGGCACGCTCGACAGGACGGTCTCGCGCAGATGGCGGATGACAAAGATATCGCGGAAGAAAGCCACGGCGGCGGCAAGAAGAAGCTGATCCTGATCGCCGCGGTCGCCGGGGTACTGTTGCTCGGCGGCGCGGCCGCGGCGTTCGTGCTGCTCGGCGGCGATGACGAGGCGGTCGACGGCGGCGAGGAGGTCGCGGTCGAGGAATTCGATCCGGTCTACCACAAGCTCGACCCCGAGTTCGTCGTCAGCCTGCCGCCCGGCGGTCCCGCCGGCATGCTGCAGATCGCTATCCAGGTCATGACCCGGAACCCGTCGGTCATCGACACCCTGCAGGCCAACGACCCGATGATCCGCCACCACCTGCTGAACCTGCTCGAGGCGCAGTCGGCCGCGGCGCTGCTGACGCTCGACGGCAAGAAGGCGCTGCAGACCGCGGTCAGCGACCTGCTCGGTGAGAAGCTCGTAGAACTCGACGAGCCGGGGACGATCAAGGGCGTGTTCTTTACCCAGTTCGTGTTGCAGTAGCCATGTCCAGTTCCGATCTGCTCTCCCAGGACGAAATCGATGCGCTGCTGCACGGCGTGGACAGCGGCGACGTCGAGACCGGCACCGACGAGGTGCTCGATCCGAGCGAGGCAAGAAGCTACGACTTCACGAGCCAGGACCGGATCGTCCGCGGTCGCCTGCCGACGCTGGAGATGATCAACGAGCGCTTTGCCCGCTACTTCCGCACGAGCCTGTTCAGCATGCTGCGCCGCAGCGCCGACATCTCGGTCTCCGGCGTGCAGATGCTCAAGTTCTCCGAGTTCGTCCACAGCCTGTTCGTCCCGACCAGCCTGAACATCACCAAGGTCGCGCCACTGCGCGGCAAGTCGCTGTTCGTACTCGATCCGAAGCTGGTGTTCAGCGTCGTCGACAGCTTCTTCGGCGGCAGTGGGCGGTTCCATACCAAGATCGAGGGTCGCGATTTCACGCCAACCGAGCTGCGCGTCGTGCAGATGCTGCTGAATATCGCTTTCGGCGATCTCAAGCAGGCCTGGCAACCGGTCCTCGACATCGAGTTCACCTACATGAACTCCGAGGTCAATCCGCAGTTCGCCAACATCGTGTCGCCGTCCGAGGTCGTCGTCGTCACGACCTTCAACGTCGATCTCGAGTCCGGCGGCGGTGACCTGTACATCTGCCTGCCGTACTCGATGCTCGAGCCGATCCGCGACCTGCTCGACGCCGGCGTACAGAGCGATCGCGGTGAGCGCGACGAACGCTGGGAATTGGCAATGCGCGAAGAGGTCATGGGGGCGAGCGTCGAGATCAGCTCGATCTTCGGTGAGGCGACGCTGCCGCTGCGCGTCCTCGCCGGCCTGCAGGTCGGCGACGTGATTCCGATCGACGTGCCGGAGGTGGTCGAAGTCTGCGCCGAGGAACTGCCGATCTTCCGCGGCCAGATCGGCATCCACAACAACAGCTACGCCGTGAAGATCACGGAGTGGATAGAGCGCAACAGCACGCGACAGCTTCACGAACTGATCAGCACGTCGTCGCGCGATGAAGGTACCAGCCTGGTACCGGGTAACCAAGCCTGAAGGGGCGGGACGAGACATGAGCGAAGACAACAAGGGCGCGGACGAGGCGCTCGCCGACGAATGGGCTGCCGCGCTCGAAGAGCAGACGCCCGGCGACGACGCCGCGGCTGCGGCCGCCCAGGCCGCCCAGTTCGAGGAGCTGCAGGCAGAGATCGGTGCGGCAGGCGCGGGCGACGTCAAGATCGACGCGATTCTCGACGTACCGATAACCATCGCGATGGAGATCGGCAGGTCGCGGATCAACATTCGCAACCTGCTGCAGCTCAACCAGGGGTCTGTCGTCGAACTGGACCGCCTCGCCGGCGAGCCGATGGACGTCTTGGTCAACGGTACGCTGATCGCGCAGGGCGAGGTCGTCGTCGTCAACGAGAAGTTCGGCATCCGCCTGACCGACATCGTCAGCCCGGCCGACCGCGTCAAGAAACTCGGCGGCTGACGCCCGTGGCGTCGCCGGCATCACCGTAGCTGTGTGCAGCGCGTGACCATCATGCATCGCCTCATGGTATTCCCGTTCGCGTACCTGGCATCGGCCACGGCCGATGCGACGCCCGACGACGCCGGCGCGCGGCTCGTCGAATCGCCGCTCAGCAGTGCCAACCTGATCGAGACCGGCCTCGGGCTGGCATTCGTGCTCGCCGTGATGCTGGCCATTGCGTGGTTGGTCAAGCGCTACGGTCAAGTGCCCGGTATCGGCAAGGGCCAGGTGCAGATCCTCGGCGGTGTCTCGCTCGGGGCGCGCGAAAAGGCCGTTCTCTTGTCCGTGGAAGGTCGCCGCCTGCTGGTCGGCGTCGCGCCAGGTCGGGTCCAGACACTGGCGGACCTCGGCGAGTCGGCGGTCACCGAGCGCAGCTTCGCCGAGCAGCTCGACACGGTGACGGCATCGCCGAGGGAGGGTTCGACATGAAATGGCTGGTCGCGGTCGTCGCCATGCTGGCCGCACCGGCGCTCGTGGCAGCACCGGGCATCGATGCCGTGACGGTCACGCCGGGCCAGGACGGCGAGCAGACCTATACGCTGTCGATACAGGTCCTGCTGTTGATGACGGCGCTGAGCATGCTGCCCGCGGCGCTGATCCTGATGACGTCGTTCACGCGCATCGTCATCGTGCTGTCGATCCTGCGCCAGGCCCTGGGTACGGCGCAGACGCCGTCCAACCAGATCCTGATCGGCCTGGCGCTGTTCCTGACCTTCTTCATCATGAGCCCGGTCCTCAGCGAGATCTACCAGACGGCGCTGGCGCCGTACCTGGCCGACGAGATCAGCGCGAGCGCGGCAGTCGACGCGGCCCAGTTGCCGCTGCGCGAGTTCATGCTGGCCCAGACCCGCGACGACGACCTCGCGCTGTTCGCGCGCATCTCCGGCCATGAGTCGTTCGAACGCGAGTCCGACGTACCGTTCACGCTTTTGATGCCGGCGTTCGCGACCAGCGAGCTGAAGACGGCGTTCCAGATCGGCTTCCTGCTGTTCATCCCGTTCCTGGTCATCGACCTCGTCGTTGCCAGTGTGCTGATGTCGATGGGGATGATGATGCTGTCGCCGCTGATCATCTCGCTGCCGTTCAAGATCATGTTGTTCGTACTGGTCGACGGCTGGGCCCTGGTGCTCGGCACGCTGGCGACCAGTTTCTACGTCTAGGGGTACGCCGATGGATGCCGACACTGTCGTTACCGTGGGTCGCCAGGCGATGACCGTCACGATGCTGCTGGCCGCGCCGATACTGCTCGCGTCGCTCGCCGTCGGCCTGATCATCGCGATGTTCCAGGCGGCAACGCAGATCAACGAGATGACGTTGAGCTTCGTCCCGAAGCTGATGGTCGTGGCGCTGGTGATGCTGGTGGCCGGGCCGTGGATGCTGCGGCAGATAACCGGCTTCATGTTGCGCCTGGTCGACAACATCCCGTACCTGATCGGATAGATGGAGTTCACAGAGCAACAGCTCAGCCAGTGGCTGGCCGATTTCTTCTGGCCGCTGGTGCGCATCGCGGCAATGCTGATGGCGGCGCCGATCTTCAACATCCGGCAGATTCCGATCCGGTTCCGCATGCTGATGGCGGTGTTGATCACCGTCCTGGTGCAGCCGGTGTTGCCGCCGTCACCGCTGGTCGAGGTGTTCTCGACCGATGCCCTGTTGATCCTCGTACAGCAGATCGCGATCGGTGCGGCGCTGGGATTCCTGATGCAGATGGCGTTCAACGCACTGATCTTCGGCGGCCAGGTCATGGCCTACAGCATGGGGCTGGGCTTCGCCAACATGATGGACCCGGCCAACGGCGTGCAGGTGCCGGTGGTCGCGCAGTTCTGGCTGATCCTCGCGATGCTCGCCTTCCTGATGATGAACGGCCACCTGGTGCTGATCGGCGCCATCGTCGACACCTTCGTCGTGTTGCCGATCGCGGCCGACGGCCTGACCCGTGCCGGCCTGTGGGAACTGCTCGGCTGGGCGTCGCGGATGTTTGCTGCCGGCCTGGTCATGGCAATGCCGGTGATCGTGTCGCTGCTGCTGATCAATGTCGGCATGGGCGTCGTGTCGCGCGCCGCCCCGCAGCTGAACATCTTCGCGATAGGCTTCCCGATCACGTTGATGATGGGCTTCGTGCTGATCTGGATCACGCTGCCGCAGGTGATCGCGAACTTTGCCGGGCTGGTCGGCGAGACGTTCGAGCGTTCGGCCGTGGTATTGCGGGCGGGGTAGGCGGTCATGGCGGAGAATCAGGACGGCCAGGAAAAATCCCAGGAACCCACAGCCAAGCGCCTGGCCGACGCGCGCAAGAAGGGCCAGGTGCCGCGTTCGCGCGAACTCAACACGATGGCGATCACGATGCTCGGGCTGGCGTCGATCATTGCGATGGGCCCGCACCTCGCCAGCGGGTTCCACACGCTGTTTTCCGAGCAGTTCGTGCTCGGGCGCCGTGACATGTTCGATACCTCGGCGATGATGGCACACCTGGTCAAGGCGATCGGCGATGCGCTGCTGATGTTGACGCCGTTCTTCGGCGTGATGCTGGTGGTCGCGGTGTTGTCGTCGGTCGCGCTCGGCGGGTTCAACGTCAGTTTCGAGGCGATGCAGCCGAAGCTGTCGAAGATGGATCCGATCAAGGGTCTGAAGCGGTTGTTCTCGGTCAAGGGACTGATGGAGCTGGTCAAGTCGCTCGGCAAGTTCGTCTTAGTTGCATCGGCCACCGTCGTCGTCCTGCACACGCTGTCGGACGAGCTGTTGGGGCTCAGTCAGCTCGGTACCACGCAGGCGATCGGCAAGGGCATGACGATGGTTGCCTGGTCGGCGGTGCTGCTGGCCTCGACCTTGATAGTGATGGCACTGATCGACGTGCCGTTTCAGCTCTGGCAGCACAAGCGCGACCTCAAGATGACGCAGCAGGAGGTGCGCGACGAGCTCAAGGAGACCGAGGGCAAGCCCGAGGTCAAGGGCCGCATCCGCCAGATGCAGCGCGAGATGGCCCAGCGCCGGATGATGCAGGAAGTGCCGAACGCCGATGTGGTCGTCACCAACCCGACCCACTACGCCGTAGCACTGCGTTACGACCCCGACGAAATGCACGCGCCGATCGTAATCGCGATGGGCAAGGACCTGGTCGCGGCCACCATTCGCGACGTCGCCGCGGCCAACGACGTGCCGCAGGTCGAGGCGCCGATGCTGGCACGTGCGATCTACTTCAATACCGAACTCAACCAGACCATTCCCGCGGCGTTGTTCCTCGCCGTCGCCCAGCTGCTCGCCTATGTCTTCCAGCTGCGTGCATACGGCGAGATCGGCGGCGACATCCCGACACCGCCACAGGACTACCCGGTGCCCGAGGAATACCGGCATGACTGATCTTCGCCGCCAGGTCCGGCCGGGAGTGCGTTGATGGAACAGGTCATGGGGGCATTCCGTCAGGTCGGCGCGCGCGGCATGGGCGCGCCGCTGGTGATCCTGATGCTGCTGGCGATGGTCGTCGTGCCGTTGCCGCCGTTCCTGCTCGACCTGTTCTTTACGTTCAACATCGCGTTGTCGCTGGTCGTGCTGCTCGTGACCGTGTACGCGCTGCGCCCGCTGGACTTCGCGATGTTTCCGTCGATGCTGCTGATTGCGACCTTGCTGCGACTGGCGCTGAACGTCGCGTCGACCCGCGTCGTGCTGCTCGAGGGCCACAACGGCGGCGATGCCGCGGGCAAGGTCATCGAGGCCTTCGGCGAGTTCGTGATCGGAGGCAACTACGCGGTCGGCCTGGTCGTGTTCGCGATTCTCGTGATCATCAACTTCGTCGTCGTCACCAAGGGCGCCGGACGCGTGTCCGAGGTGTCGGCACGGTTCACGCTCGACGCGATGCCGGGCAAGCAGATGGCGATAGACGCCGACCTGAACTCGGGCCTGATCGACCAGGACGAGGCGCGCGCGCGTCGCGACGACGTCGCGCGCGAGGCCGATTTCTACGGCGCCATGGACGGTGCATCGAAGTTCGTCCGCGGCGACGCCGTCGCCGGCATCCTGATCCTGCTGATCAACATCATAGGCGGCCTGTCGATCGGCATGGGCCAGCACGATCTCGATTTCAGTACCGCGATCCGCTTCTATGCGCTGTTGACGATCGGCGACGGCCTGGTCGCGCAGCTGCCGTCGTTGCTGCTGTCGACGTCTGCCGCGATCATCGTCACGCGGGTGTCGACGGCCGAGGACCTCGGCAACCAGGTGCAGACCCAGCTGCTCGACAACCCACGCGCACTCGCGATCACGGCGACGATACTCGTGCTGCTGGGTCTGATCCCGGGCATGCCGAACCTGGTGTTTCTGTTGCTCGGTGGCGCCGTTGGCGGCCTGGCGTACATGATCGCGCGCCGCAAACAGGAGGCGCAGACCGCCGTCGAGCCGGAGGTCGCGGCCGCTGTGGCGACGCCGGAGAGCAGCGGCGAGACCCGCGAACTGACATGGCAGGACGTGCAGCCGGTCGACGTCATCGGGCTCGAGGTCGGCTACCGGCTGATACCGCTGGTCGACCGTGAGCAGGGCGGCCAGCTGATGAATCGGATCAAGGGCGTGCGCCGCAAGCTGTCGCAGGAACTCGGCTTCCTCGTGCAATCGGTGCACATCCGCGACAACCTCGACCTGACGCCGAACGCCTACCGCATCACGCTCAACGGCGTACCGGTCGGCGAATCCGACGTCTTCGTCGATCGCGAGATGGCGATCAATCCCGGCAAGGTGTTCGGTGAGCTCAAGGGCATGCCGACCGAGGATCCGGCCTTCGGCCTCGACGCGGTCTGGATCGAGGCCGGGCAGCGCGACCAGGCCCAGGCCCTCGGCTACACCGTCGTCGATGCCAGCACCGTCGTCGCCACGCATCTCAGCGAGTTGCTGCAGTCGCATGCGCACGAACTGCTCGGTCACGACGAGGTGCAACAGCTGCTCGACAACCTCGCGCAGATCGCGCCCAAGCTGGTCGAGGACCTGGTTCCCAAGCTGCTGCCGCTGGCGGTCGTGTTGCGGGTGCTGCAGAACCTGCTGCAGGAGGGCATTCCGATCCGCGACATGCGGACGATCGCCGAGACGTTGGCCGAACAGGCCACCAAGTCGCAGGACGCGACGGCATTGACCGCGGCGGTGCGCGTCGCGCTGTCGCGCTCGATCGTGCAGCAGGTCGTGGGTCCGGTTGGCGAGGTGCCGGTCATCGTGCTCGAACCGGGACTCGAACGCCTGCTGCAGCAGACGCTGGCCAACGCCGGGGACGACGGTGCCGGCGTCGAGCCGGGCATGCTCGAGCAGCTGCAGACGGCCTTGCAGAGCACCGCGCAGCAGCAGGAGGTCAGCGGCCAGGACAGCGTGCTGCTGGTCGCCGCCGCCATTCGACCGTGGATGGCGAAGTTCGCACGCCACAGCGTGCCCGGCCTGCGCGTGCTGTCCTACAACGAGATCCCGGACAACCGCCAGATCAAGGTCGTCAGCACGATCGGCCGCAACGATCAGGACGCCTAGTGTCCTGTTCCACGAGTCACGTATCGCTCAGAACGCCACCGGTGCGCTGCTGCCAGGCGCGTTCGCGTGCGAATAGTCGGCCTATGCGGAGCGGACGCAACACCGCAGCGGCGTGCGGGTGGCGTTCCCTTCGGGCGCTGCCTGAATGACTTACGGCGGTGGTTCGCTCACTCGCGTTAGCGTCGGCTAGCACTCGATCGCGTGTCGTGCCGTCAGTCATTGAGGCAACGCTGAGTGACACGTTACTTGTGGAACAGGGCACTGGCCCGTCCGCGTTGGCCGACCGCACCGCTGCCAGGCCTGTGTCGGCGGGCGTCGTCGACACCACGCCAAAGGCCCGACCGGGCACCTGCGACAGGCACCCGATCGCCGAAACGCTGGCGGCAAAATCCACGCAAAGTCAAGAAGCCGGCACCCTGACGACTTCTGTCCGGGTCGCCAGGCAGCCCCGGATGACGACAAAAGCTACTGAAAAAAAAGAGAAAACTCTCTTCCTCGCAGCGACTCCAGGATTGGAACGCGTCTTGCAGAATGCCTTGCAGAACGCGGGCGATGCGTCGTCGGGAACCGAATGCCGGCCGGCGCCTGACCCCGCTGCAAAGCGGCGCGACAGCGTGCGCAGCCGCCGCGCAGCCGCCGTGCTGATGCCGCGGCACCTCGCGTCCGGCATCGCCGGCGCGTTCCGCGACAGCGCTGTCGGGGTGCCGATCGACAACCACGAGCAAGCCGCGCCGTACCGGGAGACCGAGGTGGTCCGCACCGTCGACCGGGAGGCGTCAGACGCCTGAGGGACCCGCTGCGGTCCCGGCGAGACACGAGGACCGTTGGCAATGAAGATCAAGCGATTCGTAGCCCAGGACATGCGCCAGGCACTGCGCATGGTGCGCGAGGCGCTCGGCGAAGACGCCGTGATCTTGTCCAACAAGACGGTCGACGGCGGCGTCGAACTGACGGCAGCGGTCGATTTCATCGCCGACGCCGCGGCAGACACCGAAGACCGGCGGATTCCCCAGGGTGCTGCGCATGCGCCGGCCGCCGGCGCTCCGACGGCCAAAGCGCAGCCGACGCCGGCCGGTGAACCGGCACTCGACGCGATGCGGCGTGAGATGCACAGCCTGCGCCGCTGGATGCAGGCGGAACTGAGCGGTCTCAGCTGGTACGACCTCGGGCAGCGCGCACCGCACTCCCAGGAACTGTTCGCGCGCCTGATGGCGCTCGGCCTGAACGCCGAGTTCGCGCGTCGCCTGGCCGAGCGCGTCGGCGACATCGACGATCTCGACAAGGCCTGGCACAAGGCCCTGTACCTGTTCGCCGCCGAGGTCCCGGTCCAGGAGCCGGCGATCCTCGACGACGGTGGCATCGTCGCGCTGGTCGGGCCGACCGGCGTCGGCAAGACCACGACGATCGCCAAGATCGCGGCACGCTTCGCGCTGCGTCACGGGCACCGCAGCGTCGGCTTGATCACGACCGACAGCTTCCGTATCGGTGCACGCGACCAGCTGCAGACCTATGCCCGCATCCTCAACGTGCCGGTGCGCAGCGCGACGACTTCCGACGAGATGGACGCGGCGCTCAACGCGTTGAGCGACCGCCGCCTGGTACTGATCGATACCGCGGGCATGGCAGCGGCGCACGAGCGCGTCGCCGACCAACGCGAAACGCTGAATGCCGCGGGCGCGCAATTGACCACGCTGTTGACGCTCGCCGCCACGACCGAGGCCGCCGCGGTGCAGCGTGCGCTGCGACTGTTCGCCGACTTCCGCGCCGATGCCTGCGTACTGACCAAGATCGACGAGGCCGCGAGCCTCGGCGGCCTGCTGTCGGCGCTGACCCAGGCCGGCCTCGCGGCGACGCTGGTGACTGACGGACAGCGCGTTCCCGAGGACCTGCAGGCGGCGCGTGCGCATCCGCTGGTCACGCGCGCCGCGCAGTTGCTGACCGAGAACCCGCAGCAACTCGATAGTGGCTTCATGGCCCTGGCCCTGGGGGGAGTGAACCAGCATGCTAACGTCTGAGAGCCGCATCGATCAGGCGAGCGGATTGCGTGACATGGTCAGTCCGCGGCCAGTCCGCGCGATCGCCGTGACCGGCGGCAAGGGCGGTGTTGGCAAAACCAACATTTCAGTCAACCTCGGTGTCGCGGCGGCCGAACTCGGTCAGAAAGTGATGCTGTTGGATGCCGACCTCGGTCTTGCCAACATCGACGTCGTGCTCGGGCTGCACCCAACCTACGATCTCTCGCACGTGATGCGCGGCGAGTGCGCGCTGGACGAAGCCCTGGTCGAGGGCCCGTGTGGCCTGAAAGTGATCCCGGGGGCGTCCGGTGTCCAGGCACTCGCCGATCTCAGCGCCGCGGAACACACCGGCCTGATTCGCGCCTTCAGCGAGCTGGCCGGTGATACCGAACTGCTGATCGTCGATACCGCGGCCGGCATCTCCGAGACCGTGTTGAGCTTCTCGCGAGCGTCGCACGAGATCGTCGTCGTCGTCTGCGACGAGCCGGCGTCGATTACCGATGCCTACGCCATCATCAAGCTGCTGAACCGTGACTACGGCCATCAGCGCTTCCGCATTCTCGCGAACATGGTGCGCAGTGCCCAGGAGGGGCGCGAGCTGTTCAACAAGATGTGCCGCGTAACCGATCGCTACCTCGATGCCACGCTCGGCTTCATGGGCGCCGTGCCCTACGACGAGAGCCTGCGCAAGGCGGTGCGCGCCCAGCGCCCGGTAGTGCAGGCGTTCCCACGCAGCCGCGTCGCACAAGTATTCCGCAACCTGGCGAAGAAGATAGATACATGGCCTCAGCCGGGCGGCGCTAACGGACAGGTCCAGTTCTTTGTGGAACGCCTGATCAAGTATTCCAGCGACTATGGGGAGATGGTGCTGTGAGCAATCTTGCAACCTACGATGCGGTACAGCAACAGAGTTTCGACGACCTGGTGACGCGACAAGCGCCGCTGGTCAAGCGCATTGCCTACCATCTGATGAACCGCCTGCCGCCATCGGTGCAGGCCGAGGATCTGATCCAGGCTGGCATGATCGGGCTGATCGAGGCGAGCCGCAATTACGATCCGAGCCAAGGTGCCAGCTTCGAGACCTACGCGGGAATCCGTATCCGCGGTGCGATGCTCGACGAGATCCGTCGCTCCGACTGGACGCCGCGTTCGGTGCACCGCAAGGCACGCATGGTCGCCGACGCGATGCGCGAGATCGAGAACGCCGAAGGCCGCGACGCGCGCGACGTCGAGGTCGCCGAATCCCTGGGTATGTCGCTCGACGACTACCACCAGGTACTGCAGGACGCATCCGGTGCCCGCATCTTCAGCTACGAAGAGTTGAGCGAGGTCGGCGAAGTGGTGCCGCATGAGGGCAGTGCCGCGCGTCCGCGCAACCTGCTCGAAGAGGGGCCGTCGCGCGGTCTCGAGCGCAGCCATTTCCGCGATGCGCTGGGTGATGCCATCGCCAGTCTGCCGGAGCGCGAACGCCTGGTCATCGCGCTCTACTATGACGAAGAACTCAATCTGCGAGAGATCGGCCAGGTGCTTGGCGTCAGCGAATCGCGGGTGTGCCAGATCCACAGCCAGGCGGCCCTCCGTCTGCGTTCGCGACTGTCCGAGTGGCTGACCGACGACGACCTCTGAGTCGTCGGAGAAAGCCGAAAGAAACCCCTACGGTTTTTCCGGGGGGTGCCGATACCCCCGAGTAAGTTGAACCCGTCGGGTCCTACGACGGCCCTTGTCTATCGTTTGGAGGTCGCTTTGGACAAGAACATGAAGATCCTGATCGTGGACGACTTCTCCACGATGCGCCGGATTATCAAGAACCTGCTGCGGGATCTCGGATTCAATAACACCCAGGAGGCCGACGATGGCCTCACCGCGCTGCCGATGTTGCAGAGCGGCAGTTTCGATTTCCTCGTCACCGATTGGAACATGCCGGGTATGCAGGGTATCGACCTGCTCAAGGCCGTGCGATCCGACGCCAAGCTCAAGGATCTGCCGGTCTTGATGGTCACTGCCGAATCCAAGCGCGACCAGATCGTCGAGGCGGCGCAGGCCGGCGTGAACGGCTACGTCGTCAAGCCGTTCACCGCGGGCACGCTGGAGGAAAAGATCAACAAGATATTCGATCGCGTGGCGGCGTAGGACAGGATGGGTTCCGCAATGGCAGACATCGCTGATACCGCATCCGAGCCCGAGATCAGGTTGGCGTTGGCCAGGACGCTGGTCAGTCATCTCGAATCCGGCGACCACGACGGCGCCCTGTCCGTGGTTGCCGAACTCGCCGGGTTTCGCGACAGCATGCTGTTCCAGGAGGTCGGCAGGCTGACCCGCGAACTGCACGACTCGATCAACGGCTTCGTCATGGACGCGCAGCTCGCCGACATCGCCAAGCACGAGATGCCGAATGCCGCCGAGCGCCTGCGCTATGTCATTGCAACGACCGAACAGGCGGCCAACGTGACGCTCGGCGCGGTCGAGGACAGCCTTCCGCTGGCCGATTCGCTGCGCAAAGACGCTCAGCATCTCGGCGACCAGTGGGCCAAATTCAATTCACGACAGCTGACCGTCGACGACTTTCGCGCGTTGAGTGCCGAGCTGTCGCGCTTCCTCGAGGCCACGCAGGCGAACACGGTGGAGCTTCACGACAAGCTCTCCGAGGTATTGCTGGCACAGGGCTATCAGGACATCACCGGGCAGATCATTCGCAAGGTCATCGACCTGGTCAACGACGTCGAGGGCAAGCTCGTCGAACTGGTGCGATTGTCGGGTGGGCGTATCAAGACCGACGAGACTGACGCGCGGGAAAGCAGTGGCACCGCGGCCCAGGGTCCGGTCGTGCCCGGTGTCGACACCGGGGACCTCGTGAACGGCCAGGACGATGTCGACGATCTGTTGTCGAGTCTGGGGTTCTAGGCAATGAGTCTCAATGCGGATGACGAGATCCTCCAGGACTTCCTCGTAGAGGCCTCCGAGATCGTCGAGCAGCTCGGCGAACAGCTGGTCGATCTCGAGCAGAGACCGGACGACAGCGACCTGCTCAACGCGATCTTCCGCGGTTTCCACACCGTCAAGGGCGGTGCCGGATTCCTCGCCATCACGCCGCTGGTCGAGACCTGTCATCGGGCCGAAGATGTCTTCAACGCGCTGCGCCAGGGACAGCGCAGCGTGACGCCGCCTCTGATGGATGCCGTCCTGCAGGCGCTCGACGTGGTCAATGACAACATGGAAATGATTCGCGACGGCGAGATGCCAGAGCCCGCGGACCCAACCTTGCTGTCGACCCTCGAAGGGTTCGCGACCTCCGGAGACGACGATCCTGCCGAGGCCCGCACTGCGGAGGCAGAATCAGAGCCGGAATCGGTACCCGAAGCCGAGGCGCCTGCGGCGGAGGCGGATGACAAAGCATCGGCGGTGCCCGGCGGTGACGACATCACCGAGGCCGAGTTCGACGCGTTGCTCGACGAGCTCCACGGCAAGGGCAAGTTCGCGGCGAAGTCCGCCAAAGCGCCTGCCAAGGACGCGGCAGCGGCCGCGCAGAGCGACGTCATCAGCGACGACGAGTTCGAGGACCTGCTCGACGAACTGCACGGCAAGGGCAAGCACGGCGGTGTACCGACCGGCAAGGGGGCCAAGTCCGACGCCGCACCGGCGGGTGACGAGATCACCGAAGACGAATTCGAGGCGTTGCTCGACGAGCTGCACGGCAAGGGCAAGTTCAGCGCCAGCAAAGTGGCGAAAGCGCCGGCCAAGAAGAAACCCGGTCCGGCCGCCAAGGGCAAGTCGACGGCACCGGCCGCCAAGAGCGAGTCGGAAGCGCCGGCAGACAAGCCGGCCGAACCGGCAAAGGCCGAAACCGAAACAGTACCGAAGCCTGCTGCCACCGCGGCACCGGCCAAAGCCGCGGCGAGCCCGGACAATCCGCGCAGCGTCGCCAAGGCCACCCAGGGCGAGACCACGGTGCGTGTAGATACCCAGCGCCTCGACGACATCATGAACATGGTCGGCGAGCTGGTGCTGGTGCGCAATCGTCTGTCGACGCTGAAGACGACGATGGCCGACGAAGAACTCGCCAATGCCGTTGGCAACCTCGACGTCGTCACCGCCGATCTGCAGCTGTCGGTCATGAAGACCCGCATGCAGCCGGTCAAGAAGGTGTTCGGCCGCTTTCCACGCGTCGTGCGCGATCTCGCCCGCAACCTCAAGAAGGAGGTCGACCTGGTTTTGCACGGCGAGGACACCGATCTCGACAAGAACCTGGTCGAGGCGCTGGCCGATCCGCTGGTGCACCTGGTACGCAATGCCGTCGATCACGGCATCGAGTCGCCGGACGACCGCGAGCGCGTCGGCAAGCCGCGGCGCGGCAATGTCGTGCTGTCCGCGGCGCAGGAAGGCGACCACATCCTGCTGTCGATCGAAGACGACGGCAAGGGCATGAACGCCGACGCGCTGCGCCGCAAGGCGGTCGAGAAGGGCATGATGGACGAGGATGCCGCGGCGCGCCTCGAGGACAAGGACTGCTATAACCTGATCTTCGCGCCCGGCTTCTCGATGAAGACCGAGATCTCGGACGTGTCCGGGCGTGGCGTTGGCATGGATGTCGTCAAGACCCGCATCGCGCAGATGAACGGTACCGTCGAGATCGACTCGGCGGAGGGTAAAGGCAGCAAGATCACGATCAAGCTGCCCCTGACGCTGGCGATCCTGCCGACGCTGATGGTGATCCTCGGCGAACAGCCGTTCGCGCTGCCACTGTCGAGCGTTGTCGAGATATTCAATCTCGACCTGGCGCGCACCAACACCGTCGACGGCCAGCTGACGATACGCGTGCGCGACCGCGCACTGCCGCTGTTCTATCTGCGTAACTGGCTGGTCTCGGAGCGCGCTGCCGGCAGTGGCACGGGCGACGCCGAACACCATGGCCACGTCGTCGTCGTCAACGTCGGCGGCATCCAGGTCGGCTTCGTCGTCGATTTCCTGATCGGCCAGGAAGAGGTCGTGATCAAGCCGCTCGGTGCGCTACTGCAGGGGCTCGACGGCATGGCGGGCGCGACGATTACCGGCGACGGCAAGATCGCGCTGATCCTCGACGTCCCCGGGCTGATGCGCAAATACGCGCGTCGGTATTGATGATCCAGCAGGAGGAGACGGGACAACCTCGGGTCCGTCCTGATTGATACATGGGGGAAAAGGTCCGGGTTTTGATCGTCGATGACTCCGCGTTCTTCCGCAAGCGGATCCGCGAACAGCTCGAGCAGGATGTCGCCATCGAGATCGCCGGCGAGGCCGGGAACGGGCGCGAGGCCGTCCGCCTGTCGGCACAGCTCAACCCCGACCTGATAACGATGGATGTCGCGATGCCGGAGATGGACGGCATCGCTGCGGTACGCGAGATCATGCGCACCCGGCCGACCGACATACTGATGGTCTCCGCGCTGACCCGCGACGGCGCCCGCGCGACGCTGGATGCGCTGGAGGCGGGAGCCGTCGACTTTCTCGCCAAGCAGGGCAGCATCGGCGGCGCATCGCCCGAAGACCCGTATCCGTTGTCGCGCCGTATCGTCGATATCGCGACCCGTCGCCGGACGCGGCGCGAGTCGCGGGTCGCGCTCGACGCACCGGCAGACAACGGCACGCGCGCCGCGTCCCCGGGGCGCCAGCCGGCGCCGTCCGCCGGCGACGTCGTGCCGCCGCGACTCGTTGCGATCGGCGCATCGACCGGCGGACCCGTCGCGATCCAGCAGGTGCTCGCCGCGTTGCCCGCGGACTACGCGGTACCGGTTGTCGTCGCGGTACACATGCCCGCCGAATTCACGGCCACGTTCGCCGAACGTCTCGACGCCGCGTGCCGGATCCGCGTGCGCCTCGCCGTCGACGGCGAACCGCTGCGGGCGGGCTGCGCGCTGATCGCGCCGGGTGGCCAGCAGACGCTGATCGAGCGCCGGGCGGGCGGCCTGGTCGTCACCGTCAAGCCGGGCGGCGAGCAACTCTACAAGCCCAGTGTCGACGTCCTGTTCGGCTCGGCGGCACGCGCGCTCGACGGCGCCGCGCACGCCGTGATCCTGACCGGCATGGGTGCCGACGGCACCGACGGCGCGCGTCTTCTCAAGTCACGTGGGGCCGTGGTCTGGAGTCAGGACCAGGCGACATCGGTCGTCTATGGCATGCCGTACTCGGTGGTCAAGGCCGGCTGTTCGGACCGCGTGCTGCCGTTGCCGGAGATCGGCAGCGCGCTGGCCGGACTGGTGTAGTCGCGATGGACCTGCTCAGCTTCATCGGTGTCGCCGTCGCCTTTGCCGCGATCCTCGGCGGCAACTGGCTCGAGGGCGGTCATCTCGATACCCTGGCCAACGGCCCGGCGTTGATCATCGTCCTCGGCGGCACGATCGGCGCGGTGCTGCTGCAGACGCCGCTGCAGACCTTCCTGCGCAGCATGCGCATGCTCGGCATGGTCTTCATGCCCCCACAGCATGCGCTCGAGGAGACCATCGTCAAGCTCGTCGAGTGGAGCAGGATCGCGCGCAAGGACGGCCTGCTCGGCCTCGAACGGATCGCGCTCGACGAGCCCGACCTGTTCGTGCGCAAGGGCATGGAACTGCTCGTCGACGGCAACGAACCGGACGAGATCCGCCACGCGCTCGAGGTCGAACTCGACAGCCGTGAGCGCTCCGACCTGCAGGCCAGCAAGGTGTTCGAGGCGATGGGCGGCTACTCGCCGACGATCGGGATCATCGGTGCGGTCATGGGCCTGATCCACGTCATGCAGAATCTCTCCGACCCGTCCAAGCTCGGCAGTGGCATCGCGACCGCGTTCGTCGCGACCATCTACGGTGTCGGCCTCGCGAACCTGTTCCTGCTGCCGATGGCCGGCAAGCTCAAGGCCTATGTGCTGCAGGAGACCCACTACCGCGAACTCGTCATCGAGGGCCTGGTCGCGATCTCCGAGGGCGAGAACCCGCGCCAGATCGAGACCCGCCTGCAGGGCTTCCTGCGCTGAGGACCGCAATGGCCAGACGACGCCGCAGACAGGACGAACACGAGAACCTCGAGCGCTGGCTGGTCTCGTACGCCGATTTCATCACGCTGCTGTTCGCGTTCTTCGTCGTCATGTACGCGGTGTCGTCGGTCAACGAAGGCAAGTACCGGGTGCTGTCGGAATCGCTGAACGCCGTGTTCACGGTCGCCCCGCGCAGCAACGAACCGATCCAGGTCGGAGAGCGCCCGCGCGACGTGCTGGCCCTCGACGACGGGCCGCTGGCGCCGCAGCAGACCAATCTCGATCCCGGCGGCCAGCCGCAAGACGCCGACCCGGCGTTCGACGACACGGCCGGCGGCGACGCGCAGCGCGCCAACGATGCGGCGCAGGTCGGGTCGCCGCAAGACGGTGAGCAGGGCGGACGGTTCCGCGAGGACGGCGCGACGCTGCGTGCGTCCGACCAGCTGACGATCGCGCTGCAGGAATACCTCGAACAGGGTCTGGTCAAGATCACCGAGGGCGACGGCCGCGTCGAGATCGAGATGAAGAGCAAGATGCTGTTCGGTTCCGGTGACGCGCGTCTGTCGCCGGCCGCGCTGCGCGCGCTGCGCGAACTGGCCGAGTCACTGAAACGCATCCCCAGCCACCTGCAGATCGAGGGCCACACCGACGACGTGCCGATATCGACAGCGGCGTTTCCGTCGAACTGGGAGCTGTCGGCGGCACGCGCTGCGAGCGTCGTGCACTACCTCGCACGTACCGGTATCGAGCCGTGGCGCATGGCAGCGGTCGGTCTCGGCGAACACCGCCCGATCGCCGAGAACAGCGACGAGCAGGGGCGTGCCGCGAACCGGCGCGTGACCGTCGTCGTGTTGACCGGCGGGCGCGAGCCGGTGGCGCCGGACGATCCCGACGCCGGCGATGTGCCGTGGGCCGAGGGGCCGGGCATGGGTGTGCCATGACCGTCTGGGCGGTCGCCAATCAGAAGGGCGGTGTCGGCAAGACCACGACCACGGTCGCGCTCGGTGGCCTGCTGGCGGCATGGGGCTTCCGCACGCTGATGATCGACATTGATCCGCACGGCTCGCTGACCAGTTACTTCGGCCACGACCCCGACGACCTCCCGGCGAGCAGCTACAGCCTGTTCGAGGCCGTCGCCGACGGCACGTCGCCCGATCCCGCGGGCCTCGTCGTCGCGACGTCGAGCGAGGGCCTCGGCCTGATGCCGGCGGCAGTCGCGCTGGCGACGCTGGACCGCCAGTCCGGGCGCCTCGACGGCCTCGGGCTGGTGCTAAAGCGCGCGGTCGACCGCCTGCGCCGCCAGTTCGACCAC
>JAAUYD010032520.1_pt1 | contig 31333 bp, 21 predicted proteins | sample 7278101 | NCBI WGS metagenome assembly JAAUYD01 (sample SAMN14350128, study PRJNA611818) | marine sediment metagenome | isolation source: surface marine sediment (0.6m) | place: French Polynesia: Moorea | collected 2018-08
AACTCTGCGGTATCGTGCCGTTCAAACACGACCAGGGCATGCCAGACCCCCGCCTGCGCGCCGCTGCCGTTTTGCAGGCGCGGATCGGCTTGATAGCGGTCCATAAACTGCTGAATCAAGGTCCATGCCGTTTGCAGATCACCCTGTGCCCAGTGATGGCGGATAAGCAGCGTCATACCGCCCGCGTAGCCGCTCCAATCATTTCCTTTTTCCAGCAGCGCAACCGCCTGGGTAAACGCTTCTCCTCGGGCATCTGTGCGGCCTAGGACGTCGTAGGCGTTGCCCAACATGACGAGCAGTCCCCCTTTTTCAGCCGGAAAACGCTCGTCGAGTTGGCTGTTGGCCGCTTCGGCCACCTCGATGGCCTCGGCCACGTTGCCTGTGGTCAGCAGCAGCAGCGCGCGCAGCATGGCCGTGTTGCCCACGTGCGCTGGATCATCCGTCAGGCGTTCGGCAATGGGCAGCCACCCCTGCAGGCTGGCAATGTCGAAACGGCTGTAGCTCAGCCATCCAGCGATAACCGCCAGGCGGGGCTGTTCGCGCAGCACGGCGTCGGGCAGACGCCCAAGCAGGGCGTTGATGCGGTTGTAACGGCCGCTGTAAACCATTTGCTTTCCAACGCGCGTCACGGCCGCGACCACATCGTCCCACCGCTTAATGTAACCGGCGTGGGTAATCGCCTCATCGAGTCGTTCGCGGGCACACAACCAGTCGATAGCCCGTTGGTGCAGCGCGGTGATGTGGTCCGTCGAGAATCGTTCGGTCAGCCGCTGGCGCAGCAGGTCGGCAAAAAGATGATGGTAGCGATACCAGTGACGCCGGCCATCAAGCGGCACCAAAAACAGATTGGCCTGTTCCAACCTTTTCAGCATGGCGGAGGCGTTCATGCGCTCGTCGGCCAGCACGGCGGCGCACAGGTCGCTGTTAAACCGGTCCAGAATCGCCGTTTGCAGCAAAAAGGATTCCACTTCCAGCGGCTGGCCGCGCAGCACTTCGTCAGTCAGGTAATCCATGACAAAGCGATGGCTGCCGGCAAAGGTACGGATGAATTCGTCCGGATCGTGCTGCCCGACGGGAGACTGCATCGCCAGAGCTGCCAGCTGCAGGCCGGCGATCCATCCTTCGGTGCGCTCGTTTAACAGCGCGGCCTGGGCTTCGGTGACGGGCAGATCGAGCTGCTGGGCCAGAGCGGAAATCTCGTTTGTGTCCAGCCGCAGGTCGGCAGCCCGTATTTCGGTCATTTGCCGCCGAGCTCGCAACCGAGCGATGTTCAGATTGGGGTCGGCGCGGGAGGTAATAACCAGATGCATGTACGGCGGCATGTGGTCGAGCACAATGTTAAGGGCGTCGTTGATGGCGGCCGTCTGAATGACGTGATAATCGTCGAGGACGAGGGCGAACGGCCGCTGCAGCGCCACGGCATCGTTAATCAGCGCGTGCGCCCACGATTTGGCCGCCACCGTCTGCTCGGCCTGGCTCATTCGCGTCAGCAGCAGCGGCGATTCGGACAGCGGTTGAAGCGCCGCCGCCACGTAGCGAAAAAATTGCTGCAGATCGTTGTCGTCTTCATCCAGCGCCAGCCAACAAAAGCGGCGTGAATCGCCCACGCTGTTGATCCAGCTGGTGATCAGCGTGGTTTTGCCAAACCCGGCCGGGGCAGCGACCAGCGTCAGCCGGCCGTCGCGTCCGTCTTGCAGTTGGTCAAGGAGATGCGGTCGGTCCACCATCCGTGGAGGTATTGGTGGGATGAATAATTTGGTCTGCAGCAGTGTGTCCATCGCGGTGAAATTATAAAGAGAAGGCGCGCTGCTTCAAAACGGCTGTTTGATATGCCGGTGTACGGAAGTTGTCGCCTGTCCTGGTACAGCTCTGTTTACAAAAGTTACCTCCCGTTTCCCGGGTCGAACCACAGGCCAGCCATGCCGGGGAGACGTATACTAAACCATACCGCCAAACTCACACCACTGTCATGGGTCAAAAGTTGCATTGTCGCCGTAATCCCCTCTTCGATTGCCTTAAATGGTCCCTCTTCCCCACCAATCTCCCATACACCCCCCTTGAGACCTTTGACACATGCGACTGCATCCTTCCGGTGCTTATACTGCCTGCCAGATAGAAACTTCTATCCCCTTTTTTGCGACATTTTACATTTCCTGCTGGAGAATTTGTTATGAATAAGCCGATCCCAATCGTCCTCCTGATCGCCCTCCTTTTTTTCTCGTTCACCACACGCCACAAGGCCACCTCGGCCGCAGGCATCATCAATGATCCCAATGTGCAAATTACCGATGCCGGATTGGGTTGGGACGCAAATGCTGATTCGCCGCAGATAGCGGCCGTTGGCCATACGGTCTATGCCACCTGGATAGACGATCGCCGCATTTCAGGTCGCAGCGAAGTTTACCTGGCCAGGTCTGCTGACGGGGGCACCACCTGGAGCAGTAACGTTCGCGTGAGCGATCCGAATTACGATTCAGACGCGGTCGATCCGGCCATCGCCGTTCATCCCAATGGCTCTGTTTGGGTTATCTGGTATCTTCACCGATTTGAAGGCACAAACCAAACCAATGATATCCGGCTTGCCCGATCTACGGATGGCGGACAAACTTTTGCGCGGACGACGCTTATCGAAGGCCAGTTCGATCCCCAAAGCCCGAATAACCCGGCCGATTTGCGCGAACCGCAGTTGGCCATCGATCAAACTACCGGCCGCATTTACGTGCTCGTGCACGCCCTGGATGACGTCGCCGGCAGCGAAGGATTTGATCTCATTCTGGTTAGCTTTGATGGCGAACTGGCCAATGGCCGCGTGGTGGCCCTCAATGACGCGCCGCGCACCGGCCGCACGACGAGTGCCTTTGGCCCGCGCATGAGTTTGGAGGCTTATGACGGAACGGTTTGCGCAGCCTGGGAGGATAAGCGCGACGGATTTGCGATCTACGGCACCTGTTCGACCGATGATGGGCAAACCTTCAAGGCCAATTCCGTTTTTAGCAGCGCAAATGCGATCTTTCCCAAAATCGCTTTGACACCAGACGGCACCCTCACCGTCGCCTACATTGATGATGGAGATCCCCGGCGCAATATCCAGTTACAGCGCTCCATGAATCACGGATCTACCTGGAATGCGCCGCGCCCGGTCACCAACGTCGGCAGCGGGCGCAATGTATCCTATTGGGATCTGGCTGTAGATACCAATGGTCAACTCATCCTGCCCTGGGTGCGTGTCGACGGCAGCAAGAGCGATCTTTTCCTTTCCACCTCGCTGGACGGCGGCCAAAATTTCACGGCCGTTCAGGTTGAGGACGAGCAGGGGCAATATCCAACGGCCGCCACCCAGCGGGATGTGGCGGTGGCCTCAGGCGGCACGGAAAATGAGCCGCTGGCCTACCTGGTTTGGGAAGATGATCGAAACAGCACGCGCGAGATTTGGGCTGCGCGGGCTAATCTGGATGGCAGCCCGCCCACCGCCCCCACCAATTTTCGAGCAGCGCCCGCTGATGGGGCCATTCGGCTTTGGTGGACGGCATCCAGTGATGAAAGCGGTATTGAAGGGTATCGCGTCTATCGAGCAACAGGCAGCGGCGGCCCGTACACTGAAATCACGCCCATGCTTGTCAACGACACTTCGTTCGTCGATGTGGAGCTGAATCATACGGATTATTTCTACCGGGTTGCGGCCGTCGATAATCGGGGCACGACTGGTCCCCGATCCGCTGAAATTCAGGCCAGAGCGAGGTTGCGGGGCACGGATTTGCCTTTTTACGGCACCATTGCTTACGAAATTGGGGCACAGATTCGAATCAGGGAATTTGCAAATTTTGGCGCAGAATTGACGGTGGCTAACGGCTTCAAACCGCAGTTCTCCAGCGATGGGGCACGCCTTTACTATTACGACGGAGCGGCCGTCCGCACAATGGTCGCCGACAACACCACCACGTTCGTGCAGAACGATCACCTAATTGACTATGATATCGCTGGGGACGGGAAGCACTTCGCCAGCTCAAATTACCGCCAATTTGTGTCCCCCGGCGGCCCTGGTGGATTGTGTGGTGTGGCCGAGCCGCATTTTGGCACGGCCGGGCAAATGAGTAATCTGAATCAATTTTCCCAAAGCGCTGAGGTGGCTCTATCCGCCGATCGACGCTGGTTGGTCTACCGCAATGAGGGATTTTGCCATGGTGGTGGGTTTGGTATCTTTGAGCCGCCCCACGTCTGTGTGGTTGATCTGGTTCACCACACGCAAGGTTGTGTGATTGGCGCCGACTTCCACAATCCCGATTTTGCCCCTGAAGAACACACCTTCGTTTTCGCCGCCGCCCTGACGGGACAAAACGAAATCTGGTCGGCCGCGGTCGCCGAGGACGGCAGCCTAACCAACTACAAACAATTGACGAGTGGACCGGCCAATCAACCCTCCAGGGAACCCTCATGGTCTACGGATGGTCAATGGATTGTCTTCCAGCGAGATGTGGATGCCGGTCCCGGTGAAACGTGGCGGCTCTTTGCCGTAAAGGCGGATGGCACGACACTGCGTTCGCTGGATGTGACCGGCAAAGCGCCGGTTTGGTCGGGTGGCGGCCAGGTAAGCCCCGGAAATTTATTGGAGCGTGTTTACTTGCCGTTAATTCAACGATAGGCATCTTAAGTGGTCCGTTCCCTAAATAACTAAATAGCCACGGATAATCACAGAATAACACCGATTTCTCTCTGTAATCTGTGAAAATCCGTGTTAATCCGTGGCTTATTTTTAACAGTGATCCACTGAAGTCGTGTTTTACCGCTGACGGGAAACCGACTCCCGAATCACGAGCTCCGCCTCAAACCGGGGTAAATCGGGAATGCGGCCGTTGATCATGGCCAAAATCGCCCGAGCGGCCGCTTCCCCCATAGGCACGGCCGGCTGGTGGGCGGTGGTTAACGGCGGCACCATATACGCGGCTGAGGGCATGTTGTCAAACCCGACCAGAGAAACATCATCCGGCACGCGAATACCCCGCCGATAGAGAGCCAGCCGGGCCCCCAACGCCATCTGATCGTTGGCGGCAAAGATGGCGCTAAACGAGCGGCCGCGGGCCAGCAGCATTTCTACCGCCAGCACCCCCGACTGCTGCTGCAAATCTCCTTCCACCACCAGCTGTGGATCCGGTTCAAGACCGGCATCGCGCAGCGCCTGTTCGTAACCAGCCCGTCGTCTAAACACGTCATCTACTGATTTTTGATACCCGACTGCCGCCGTGATGTGCGCGATGCGGCGATGGCCCATATCGAGCAAATATTTGGTTGCCTGATAAGCACCCTGAAAGTTATCGAGATACAAACAGTGATCGGGCATCGTTGGCAGTTCGCGCCCGACAACAATCAGCGGCGTCTCGGCCGCCACTTTTTGCAGCGCCGCTTCATCAAATTGCCCCCCAACAATAATCAGCCCATCCACCCGGCGGTCGAGCAGCAGGGTTAAAGACTGTTCTTCAACGGTTGGCTGCCAGCGGCCGTCGGCAAAAATCGGCCAGTAATTTGAGTGCTCCAATCCCTGCAGTATGCCCTGTAATATGCCGTCATAGAAGGGACTGCCAAAATTCTGTGTCAGCACCCCGATCGTCATCGACTGCCCGCTGGCCAGGCTTTGGGCAAAAATATTGGGTCGATAATTGAGTTCATCAACCGCCTGCAAAACCGCGTCGCGCTTTTTGGCGGCTACCCCGGCCGAGTTGCGCAGCACGCGGGAAACGGTACTTGGGGAGACCTGTGCTTTTTCAGCGATATCCAAAATTGTGATTTTATTTTCTCGATTTGACATGAAAAACGCTCTACCCCTATTTTACTTTGAAAACGTTTTCTAGTAAAGCACCCAAAACGCCGCCAAAAATTCAATCTTAACCCCTCAAACCTATTGACATGGGAAGAGAGTAATGTTAAAATTTGAAAACGTTTTCAAATATACCTGAGCAAAGGCTAAATTTATTGAAAACGATTTCTTTTTGCGCCTCTGAATCCATCCGGTCAGAGCAAGTTTATCCCCAAGCAAGGAGAGGAGATTCCCCATGAAAAAATTTAAATTGTTCTCACTGATTTCTTTACTGGTAACCGCAGCCCTGCTGCTGGCAGCCTGTGGCGGTGGTGGAGACGCACCGGCCGCCCAGGAAGCTGAACCGGCCGCTGAAGAGTCGGCCGCTGAAACAGAAGATGTTGCCGAAGAAAGTGCCCCAGAAGAAGTAGCTGAAGAGCCCGCTGCCGAAGAACCAGCCGGAGATCGCGTACAGGTCCGCTGGTTTGTTGGTCTCGGTGCTGGGTCCGATGAGCCGATGTTTGAACCACAAGAACAGGTGGTTGCCGATTTCAACGCCAGTCAGGATGAAATTGAACTGGTATTGGAAATCGTGGATGCGGATCAGGCGTATTCAACCCTGGCCACCCAAATTGCGGCCGGAAATGCTCCAGATATCGTTGGCCCGGTTGGCATCCGCGGCCGAGATTTCTTCCGCGGGGCGTGGCTCGATTTACAGCCCCTGATCGATGCTGAAGGGTACGATCTGAGTGACTTCGACCCGGCCATGGTGGAATTCTACGTTGATAAAGCGGAAGGACAGCTCGGCTTGCCGTTCGCCATCTTCCCCTCTTTTCTCTCAATTAACTACGAATTGTTTGATGAAGGTGGTATCCCCTACCCACCGGAAGAGTATGGGGCGCCCTACATCAATATCGATGGGGAAGAAGTGCCCTGGGATCTGGATGCGCTGCGCGAGGCAGCCCTGCTGCTGACCGTCGATGCCAACGGCAATGATGCCCTGAGCCCTGATTTTGACAAAGATAATATCGTCCAGTTTGGCTACTACGAGCAGTGGACCGACTTCCGCGGTGCCGCTACCTTGTTTGGCCCCGGCTCGCTGGTTGACGATGAGGGAAATGCTCAGGTTCCCGACCACTGGCGCACCGCGGCCGAATGGTTCTACGACGCTCAGTGGAATGAGGTCTTTTACCCCAATGGTATCTACGATGAAAGCGACATCATTGCCGGCAACGGATTCGAATCAGGTAATGTGGCGATCGCCCATACACACCTGTGGTATTACGGCTGCTGTGTAGGAAATGTCGACTTTGACTATAACCTGGCCGCCATACCGGCTCTTCCAGGCGGCACACCGACGGCGAAAATGCACGCTGACACCTTTGGCATTATGAAAGCATCCGAAAATCCGGAAGCCGCCTGGGAAGTCCTCAAATATTTCCTCGGTGAAAACGCGGAAACGATGACGAGTATGTACGGCGGTATGCCCGCCCGTCTCAGCCTCCAGGATTCTTACTTTGACACATTCTCCCAAAATGTGCCCAACGGGGATAACCTGAATTGGCAGGTCGTGGTCGACTCCATGGCCTACGCCGACAACCCCAATCACGAAAGCTATATGCCTAGCCCACAAGAGGCCAACGACCGTTACAACGAGTTTTGGGCACTCCTGGGTCAGGAACCTGATGTGGATGTTCAGGAACAGATTGACCTGCTGGTTACCGACCTGCAGGCGATTTATGATGCGGCCGGCAATGAATAAGCGGCCTTGATCGACTCCTATATCGGACAGGCGTCCTCAAAATACCCTGGAGGACGCCTGTCCACTTTTCACTTCTGAATCGAAAATTTGTTAGTCGAAGAATTAGCGATACCAAGAGGAGGATAACATGGCAGCAATTTCACCTGATGTCGTTTCTAACGAAACAAAGGTCAAAAAGAAAAAACGAGGCCGCATCGAACGTGAACAAATCAAATGGGGTTTAATTTTCTTAAGCCCGTGGCTGATCGGGATCGTTGTGTTCTATATGATCCCTTTTATCGCTTCCTTTGGATTTTCCCTGCTGGAGTTTAATCTGGCCGTACCGGAAGCAACCGAATTTGTCGGTCTTGCCAATTGGAGACGAGCCTTATTTAACGACCCAAATACTTATGAATCATTTGGGGTGACGTTTTTATTCGCCCTGATTTCGCTGCCGATTGGCATGGCCTTTGCCCTACTGTTGGCCCTACTGATGAATGCTAAAAGCGTCCGCGGCAAGGCCATATTTCGCACGCTGTTCTTTATGCCAACGATGGTCCCACTTGTCGCGGCGGTATTGATCTGGGGGGGTGTCCTCAATGAACAAACCGGTTGGGTCAATTTATTGCTCGAAAATGTATTTGGGATTGAAGCGGTCGGGGTAGACGGCTTACGATGGTTAGCCAATCCCAGCTTAATTTATTTTACGCTCACTTTTATCGGCCTGTGGGCGGTGGGCAACACAATGATGATCACGCTTGCCGGTTTGCAAAGCGTCCCCACCGAAATGTACGAAGCGGCCGAAATCGATGGCGCCGGCTATTGGCGTCAGTTAATCAGCATCACGATTCCCATGATTTCACCCGTGCTCTTCTACAACATCGTTCTAGGCGCCATTGGCCTGATGCAGTATTTCCTGGTGCCATTTGTGCTCAATGGCGGTTCCGGGTTTCCAGAAGGCACAACGAACTTTGTCGGGATCTACTTTTTTAACCAGGCCTTCAAATTCTTCAACATGGGGTACGGAGCCACAATCGCCTGGCTGATCTTTGCCGTGTCACTTTTGTTGACAGTCGTTCTGTTTGGTAGCGCTCGCTATTGGGTCTACTATGCAGGAGAGGAATAATCATTATGGCCGCCATGACCGCACCAAATAACAGGTCGCGCCTGGCCCCCAAAACGCGCGATCGACTTAACGTCATTTTTATGACGTCGCTGACAACAATCATTTTGTTTATTTTCCTGCTGCCGCTTGGGTATGGCATTATGACCTCGCTCAAGACGGACACCCAAATTTCAACGGCCGGTTCTCCCTGGTACCCGGCCTCACCCATTCTGTTTGAGTATGAAGGCCGCGAATACGAAGTCTACGATGTGCCCGTCGATGGAAACACCTTTCAATGGGCGTTGGTCAATAAAGGACGCGAAGCCAGTGAGTTTATCGACCCGCAAAACGTTGGGGCCGGGCTAATTCCGTGGGAGGGACGATGGCGCACTCTCGATCAGGCTTGGGAATTTGATCCCGTTTGGTCCAACTTTGTGGAAGCCTGGAACACCATCAATTTCCCTAGATTACTCGGAAATACCGTTTTTTATGCCGTCCTCAGTACCATCGGCGCCGTCTCATCGGCCGCGCTCGTGGCTTATGGCTTTGCCCGCTACGACATCCCCGGAAAAGGGACGCTGTTCCTCATTGTGATGGCTACCATTATCCTGCCCCCGATGGTCACGCTGATACCCACCTACGCCTTTTTCAACCAAATTGGCTGGGTCGGTACATGGTGGCCGTTAATCATCCCCCAATTCTTTGCCAACGGGTATAACATCTTTTTGCTCCGCCAGTTCTTCCTGGGAATCCCCCGCGCCTTAGACGAAGCAGCAACAATTGATGGCGCCAGCCATTTTCGCATCTTCTGGTCGATTATCCTGCCTCAGGCTCGGCCGGCCCTGCTGGCGGTGACCCTTTTCCACTTCTTCTTCGCCTGGAACGATTTCTTCGGGCCTCTGATTTATTTGGCCGGAAACCCGGATCTTTATCCTATTACCGTTGGCTTAAACGGATTCAAAGGATTATACGAAGGTCAGGACAACTTAATTCAGGCGGCGTCATTGACGTCTGCGATAATCCCCCTAATCGTCTTCTTCTTTGCCCAGCGGGCCTTTATTCAAGGCGTAGTGATTACCGGCGTAGACAAATAACCGTCACCCGAACACAGGTGCATTAAGGGGCAAAAGATGCAATTTGGCAAACTGCACCTGCTCCAATTTCTCGCCGCGGCCGGTAGGAATATGGTACTATTTGGCCGGAGGGTTTTTTCCCCTGATCCCATCAAATTGATGGGGGTTGCCACGGTCGCGGCGTCATTAAAATTTAGCATAAGGAAAGATGAAACGATGAGACACAAACACCCCTGGATACTTCTTAGCATGCTGCTGATCACCCTCCTCTTTTTCAGCTCAGCCTCCTTTCCGGCCGGCGCCCAATCGACCGGCCCCACAATTGTTTTTGACGACATGGAACACGGCGATCCCCTGGCCAACGGCTGGTTCGCCTTTAACGGTTCGGTCGGTGGCGGCGGCATTTCCCCCAACTCCGCCGATCTTCCCCCCAGTAACGGCGGCGCGTTCTCGCTCGAAACCGGCTGGGGCTCTGGTGGTGCGGCCGGCTTTTACGGCGGCTTTGGCCGCACCAGCCTGACCGACCTCTCCGGCACCGACCACTTTAACTTCTGGATCAATCCCAACCCCGGTCAGGATTACACGCTGGAAATCAACCTGCAGGAAGACGACACCGGTGACGACGCGGCCGTGGCGGCCGATGACGACGAATTCCAGTTTAACTGCGAAATCTCCGCCAGCGGTCCGTGCGCCATCAGCGGCGGCGGCTGGCAGCAGGTTTCGATTCCGCTGGCCGACTTCTTTGACGACAATTCATTCTTTACCGGCGGCAACGGGGTTCTCGATGCGGTGCCCACATCCGGCGGCGGCAACGGCCTGCTCGTCAGCGTGGTTTTCGCCGTTATCGGCAGCGGCACGGACGTGAATTTCCGCACCGATTACTGGGCGTTCTCCGACGGCCCGCTCGCTGAAGCCTCCCTCCTGATTGATGACTTTGAAAGCGGGCTGCCCAGCGGCAACGACGCCAACGGCATTCCCATCGGCTTTTTCACCTTTAGCGACGGCAGCGCGGTGTCGATTGCCGTCACCGATGCCCCTCCGGCCCCGTTACCTGGATCTACCGGTGGGAACAACGTGATGGCCTTAACCGGTGACGTCGTTGCGTTTGCCGGCTTTATCCACGCCTTTGAAAACGCAGCCGTTGACACCTGGGTGCCGCAGGATTGGAGCACCTTTGAAGGGATGAGCTTCTGGCTCTACGGGCAAAACAGCGGCACGACGCTTTTTATCGACGTAATCGATAATCGCAACCCCGGCTCCACTTCCGATGATGGGGAACGGTTTACCGTCAGCCTCATCGACGACTTTAGCGGCTGGCAGCAGTTTGAGTTCCCCTTCTCAAGCTTCTCTCGCAAAGAGATCGGCAACGGCGCCCCCAACGACGGCTTTACCCTAACCGAGGTATACGGCTGGGCGCTGGGTACGCTCAACACCCCCGGTGAAATTACCTATTACATTGACGATGTACAGCTGTACGGCGAGGCCGAAGTGCCGGAGCTGGCAGTAACCTTTGTACAGGGCAACACGTTTATCGAAGAAGGCACCATCGGCCAGATCCCCGTCAAACTAAACCGGCCGATGAACAGCGACGATCCAGCTCAGGTCACCGTCGATTACTTCACCGAACCCGGCGTGGCCATCCCTGGCCGGGAGTACACCCCCGCCTCCGGCACGCTGACCTTTGTCAACGGCGGGCCGTCAGAATTGACCTTCCCGCTGGAGACGTTTGACGATACAAAATGGGAAGGCGACGAGCGAATCGTTTTGCGCCTGACCAATCCGGTCGATGTTGCGGCCGGCTTTGCCACGCAGGCCTCCGCCTTTATCCAGGAAAATGATCCGTTTGATCCCAACCTGATTGATGATTTTTCATATGGTGCCTTTCTCTGGGAAACCGGCGGAAATTTGACGGCCACCACGCCCGAAATTACGGCTGATGCACCCGACGCCATCCCCGGTCAGGACCAATATGAAACGGTGCTAGAGGTTGCCCCCACAGCCGGTACCGCACCCCAATCGGCCGTGGGTGAAGCCCGTGCCGATATCTCCGCGCTCCTGCCAACCGGCGACCGGGCGCTCGATCGGATGCTCAAAAAGGCGCAGCGTCGCCTCGACAACGCCGTCAACCCGAATTTCTGGGCCAACGAGTATTACCTCGACAGCCGCCGAGGCAGCCGAGTCTACAGCCGCCTCAATCAGGCCCTAACTGAATTAGAAAATGCGGCCGCAGCCGCTGGCAGCCCGACGGCCGAACTCGAAGCGATCATGGCTGACGTGGTGGCCATCGGTGAAAACCTGGCCCGCATACAGCTCAACCTGGCGGCCGTCAGCGAGGGCAACGCCTACTTCGTTGCTCGCGGGCAGACGGTTTTGGCTCAGGCAGCCGCGAGCACAGATAATCAGACCGCACTAGATCTTTACCGCCAGGCGTGGAGCATGGGGCAAATCGCCATGCGCAACGTCACCCCGGCTGCAGCAACTTTCAACCGTGATTTTGCCATCGGTGATGACTGGACACACGGAGAGGCGTTGACCTTCTGGTATGAAGGCAGCGGCAGCGGTGAGCCGGTGACCGTCCATCTCAAGGACAATCGCGCCCCAGACCCCGGTCCCGCCGGCTGGAACCTGGTATGGAGTGAGGAGTTCAACGAACCGGTCGGTACGCCACCCAATCCGGAGTTCTGGACGTACGAGCTGGGTGACGTGACCCCGGACGGCAAAAACGGCTGGGGGAATGAAGAGCTGCAGTATTACACTGACGATCCGGCCAACGCCGCCACCGACGGGCAGGGCAACATGGTTCTGACCGTCCGTGAAGATGACGGCTCGCGCGAATGTTACTACGGCGCCTGCGAGTACACCTCGGCCCGCCTGATCTCGTGGCGCAAGGCGGAGTTCGCCTACGGCCGCATCGAATCGCGCATTCTCGTGCCGCAGGGCGGTGGCATCTGGCCCGCCTTCTGGAGCCTGGGCACCGATATTGACCTGGTGGCCTGGCCGCAAACCGGTGAGATCGACTTTATGGAGTTTGTCGGCCGCTTGCCCAACGAAATCTTCGGCACCATTCACGGTCCCGGCTACGCCGGTGGGCAAAGCTATGGCAATATCTACACCTTTGACGAACCGGTTTACAACGACTATCACACCTTTACCGTCGAGTGGGAACCGGATTTGATCAAGTGGTACGTGGACGGCATCCTGTATCATACGGCCACACCGGAAGATGTGGCGCCCAACGAGTGGGTCTTTAACGATCCTGTCTTCCTGCTGCTCAACGTGGCGATTGGGGGGAATTTTGGCGGCGCGGTGGATCCCAATATCCAGCTGCCGCAGTCGATGGCGGTTGACTACATCCGCGTCTATCAAGGACCGGACACGGCCGAGCGCTTTGAAACGACCTTTGTCGACGATTTTACCGGCTGGCAGCAGGTCGAAGTGCCCTTTGCCGGGTTCACCCGCAGCGCCGAGCAGCCAGCTGGCGCGCCTGATGATGGGTTGACGCTCAGTGAGGTTTGGGGTTACGGCTTTACTCTGCCGACCGACGGCAGCAGCGCAGCCCGGCTCGACCAGGTGCGCGTCAAGCCGATCCCTCCCCCATCAGCTGTGACGGTCACCACCCTGGCGGACGATGGTCCGGGCTCGCTGCGCGAAGCGCTGGCTATCATCGCGCCGGAAGGCACGATTACCTTTGATCCAGCCCTGGCCGGCGGTACCGTCACCTTGACATCCGGGCAGCTGGAAATCGACCGCAGCGTGACTGTCGACGGCAGCGACGCGGCCGATTTGACCGTGAGCGGTAACAACAGCTCGCGCGTCTTCCAGATCGCTGCCGGAACGACCGTGACCATCAGCGATCTGACCGTGGCCGACGGATCCGCGGCCCCGCAGGGGGGCGGTATCCTGAACTTCGGGATACTCAACCTGGAGCGGATGACCGTTACCAACAACAGTGAGACAAGCGGCGGTGGTGCCGCCTTTGATCTGGGTGGCGGCGGCATCTACAACGGCGATGGCGCAACGCTGAATCTGTCTGACAGCACGGTCAGCAACAACAGCACGGCCGGTCAGCCCGGTGGCGGTATCTACGGCTTCTTTAACAGCACCATCAACATCGACAGCAGCACCATCAGCGGCAACGTTGCCGGTGACGTAGCCGGTGGGATACGGACGCTGGGCACGGTCGAGATGGTCAACAGCACCATCAGCGGCAACACCTCGACCGCCTGGCACGGCGGGGCGATGTTCAGCACCGATGGCGGCGTGACGATCACGAACAGCACCATCGTCGGCAATAACGCGCCTGCGGGTACGGCCGGGGCCTTCTTTGTCGGTACCTTTGGTCCGTCCTCAGCTTCACTTTCTTTACAGAATACGATCGTGGCCAACAACGGAGATTTTGGCTGTCTGCAGGGATTCTTTGGAGCGGGAGCGGTTACGTTGACCTCTCTCGGCAACAATGTCCTAACCGACGGCAGCTGTAATCCGATTGGCAGCGACCAGGTGGTGACCGATGCGGGTGTGGCCGCTCTGGCCGACAACGGCGGTCCGACCCTGACCCACGCCCTGCTGGCCGGCAGCCCGGCAGTTGATGCGGGGAATTCGGCCGTTTGCCCGGCCGTTGACCAGCGCGGGGTAAATCGCGACGCCGCCTGTGATGTCGGGTCGTTTGAACTGGTGCCTTAGTAAGACCAGGTCCAGACTCCAAAAGTCTTGAAGACTTTTGGAGTCTGGTTGGCGATAATGAGCTAATAAGTGACCTTGAAAGTCTTGAAGAGTTTTGAGGTCTTCAACAACAACCGGCTGTATGTCTGAAATTTACCTGGGAGATACTCCACTCAAACCCAACCGGCATGCGCCGCAGGGATCATTTGTTCAGATCGATGGCGAGGCGTTTTACCGCATCACCCATGTCGATAAAATGCCCCCCTTTTTTATGAGCCTAGTCAGCGGGTCCGACCACTGGCTTTTTATCGCCAGCAACGGCGGGCTGACGGCCGGTCGAACCAATGCGGAGTCCGCCCTGTTCCCGTACGAGACGGAAGACAAGCTCATGGCCCACAGCGACAAAGTGGGCAGCATGACCATGGTGCGCCTTGTCCGCCGGCAGCGTCACTATCTTTGGGAACCGTATTCTCCTCACCTGTCGAACCTATACGAGATTGAACGCAATCTGTACAAAAACGTTAGCGGCAGCACCCTCATTTTTGAAGAAATCAACCGTGATTTGCAGCTCACCTGGCGCACGACCTGGCGCACCGGAGAGCGATTTGGCATTGTCAAAACCAGCTGGCTTCACAATGAAGGGGAGGCCTGTACTGTCGAATTGCTCGACGGAATTCAAAATATTTTGCCTTACGGGTCCACTTCAACCCTGCAGGCAAACTTCAGCAACCTGTTGAATGCGTATAAACGGTGCGAGCTTGATCCGGCGAGCGGTCTGGCCCTCTTTTCACTGAGCGCCACCCTGACCGACCAGGCGGAACCCAGCGAATCGCTGATGGCTACCACCGCCTGGCAGATAGGGCTGGACAACCCGCGCTATCTGCTGTGTCGTGATCAGGTTGATCGCTTTCGCCGCGGTCAACCGATCACCACTGAAAAAGATGTGGTGGGGAAAGCCGGAGCGTATCTGCTGGGCACCACCCTCAACCTCGCTGCAGGTCAAACCGCCCACTGGCACATCGCAGCTGACGTCAATCAGGATGCGGCCAGCGTGGTGCGTCTCAGCCACCTGCTCCAGAAAGAGGCGGCCGAGATAGAACTGCTGCTTGAGGATGACATCGAGTCAAACGCGACCACTCTGGAAAAATACGTTGCCGCGGCGGACGGACTGCAGCGGTCGGCCGATGAGACCACCACCACCCACCATTTTGCCAACGTCATGTTTAACGTCATGCGCGGCGGCATTTTTAACGCCGGTTATCGGGTTGATAAGCAGGATCTGCTGGAGTTTATGCAGGTGCGCAACCGGCCGGTGCTGGCGGCCAACCGCAGCTGGTTCGACGCTCTGCCGGGTCCCATCGACATACGCCAGCTGTATGAACAGGCAGCGGCATCCGGTTCTGCAGCCGTGCAGCGGCTCTGCGCCGAATATTTGCCGCTGACCTTCAGCCGTCGCCACGGTGATCCCAGCCGTCCCTGGAATCGTTTCTCAATCAATCTAAGGCGGCCGGATGGCTCACCGCGTCTCGATTATCAGGGCAACTGGCGAGACATCTTCCAAAATTGGGAACCGCTGCTGCTCTCCTTCCCCGCTTATTTACCCGGCGTCATCGCCAAATTTCTCAACGCGACGACGGCCGATGGGTACAATCCTTACCGGGTCACCCGTAACGGCATTGAATGGGAGGTTCCGGAGCCGGACAATCCATGGGCCAACATCGGCTACTGGAGCGATCATCAAATTATTTATTTGCAGAAGCTTCTGGAAATCAGCGAGCAGGTCGAGCCGGGTGCGCTGCAGGCCCTGTGGGCACAGCCTCTCTTCGCCTACGCCAACGTGCCCTACCGCCTGCGATCCTATGACGAAATGCTGGCTGACTGGTCCAACACGATCGATTTTGACTGGGAACGCGAGCGGGAAATCGCTGCGGTCACAGCAGAGATGGGCACTGACGGCCGGCTGCTGCGCGACGAGCACGGTCAGGTAATTCAGGTCACCATGACCGAGAAACTACTGGTGCTGCTCCTGGCCAAGTTGGTCAACCTGGTGCCGGATGGCGGTATTTGGATGAATACCCAGCGGCCGGAGTGGAACGACGCCAACAACGCCCTCGTCGGAAAAGGGTTGTCGGTGGTCACTGCCGCCTATTTGCGCCGGTTTATCGTTTTTTGGCGGCAGCTGCTGCGCGGTCAGGAAAACAGCGTCTTCCAACTTAATGCGGCCGTGGTGAGCCTTTTTTCAGAGATCAACCGGATTTTCACGGCTTACGAGCCGTGCTTAGCCGAAAAATTTGACAATCGGACCCGCCGGTTGTTTATGAACGAGCTGGGCGCCGCCGCCACCCGCTATCGGGCCGAGGTTTACCAACACGGCTTTCCCGCCCGGCAAACCGGGCTGAGCGGGCAGGCGCTTGATGATCTGCTGGCGCGCGCCCAAGCGTATCTCGACCACACCCTGCGGGCCAACCGGCGGCCGGATGATTTGTATCACGCCTACAATATTTTGGTTCCAGCAGATCAGGAGGCGGCGGTTGAGCACCTTTACCTGATGCTTGAAGGGCAGGTAGCAATTTTGTCTTCAGGGGTGCTGACGCTAGATGAATCGCTGGCGCTGCTTAAAAGTTTGCGTCACAGTGATCTTTATCGCCCGAACCAGCATTCGTACATGCTTTACCCCAATCGACGGCTCCCTGGGTTTCGGGAAAAAAACCGCGTCCCGGCCGCTCATTTGAGCGATTCTTCTCTGATAGAGACGATGATAAAAGCCGGTGATCCCCGTTTGCTGGTGCGCGACGAAGCAGGTGAGTTTCACTTTAACGGCCGCTTTCGCAACGCCGGCGATTTGGCCGCCATGCTAGATACGCTGGCCAGTGAAGTGGCTTATAGCGACCTGGTGGCCGGTGAGCGGGAAAATTTACTCGAAATATTTGAAGGAACGTTTAACCACAGGGCCTTCACCGGCCGTTCCGGCACCTTTTTTGCCTATGAGGGGCTGGGCAGCATCTACTGGCACATGGTTTCCAAACTGCTGCTGGCGGTTCAGGAAAATGTGTGGAAGGCTCAGGCTGAAGATGCCTCTCCGGCCGTGCTCAAGGCCCTGATCGACGCCTACTACGATATTCGGCAGGGGTTGGGATTTAATAAGTCGCCGGCCGTTTATGGGGCTTTCCCCACCGATCCCTACTCGCATACCCCGCTGGGTGGCGGTGCCCGTCAGCCGGGCATGACCGGCCAGGTGAAGGAAGAAATTCTGACCCGCTGGGGGGAGTTGGGGGTCTTTGTTCACAACGGTGAACTGCACTTCGATCCGCTGCTGCTGCGGCCGGAAGAATTTCTAAGCGATCCAACTGATTTTGCGTATGTGGCTCTGGACGGTCAAACCCGATCGATTTTGCTTCCGGCTCAATCGCTGGCCTTTACGTTTTGTCAAACCCCTTTTATTTATACGCGTGGTTCAGAAGATAAAATTGAACTGGTATTTGACGATGGGCAGACGCTGTCAATTCGCGGCAGCGGCCTGGATCGGGCACAAACCCGTCACCTGTTTGATCGGGATGGGCGCATCCGTGAAGTGTGGGTTTCCGTTTTAAGTTATCAATAACCTAAAACGGCGGAGGGCGCCTTAGAATCGGCTGAGATTTGACAACGGCCGTGTGTGTCTGTGCCACGTTAGCAATAGGTTCAAGGATCTCATCGAGCCGCTCAATCGAGCGCACAAACAGCCGTACCACGTAACAATCATCACCGGTCACTTTGTCACACTCAGTAAACTCGGACATTTACATCATTTACAACACCCAACCTTTTATCCTGGTCGGTTTTGGGGCGCTTTTCTTTGCCGAGCAGCCCACCCTGACAAAATTTATGTGGCTCGGCCTGGCATTTATGGGGCTTGTGCTCATCGTGCAGGCCAAACCGGATGTGGATTACGTCGGGGCCAATTATGCGATCGGGATCATCATGGCCTTTGGGGCTGCGTTTTTCTGGGCGGTTGCCGCGGTGATTACCAAGAAGCTGACCGGCACGCCGCCGCACCTCATCGCCCTAATTCAGGTCTGCGTGGGGGTGGTGATGCTGGTGCCGTTTGCAAGTCTGACCGCTCTTCCAAGCGACTTGAGTACCTGGAGTATGCTGGTTGCGGTGGGCGTTATCCATACCGGGTTGATGTATATTTTGATGTACAGCGCGATTCAAAAGCTGCCCACCCACCTGCAGGGGTCGCTTTCGTTTATTTATCCGGTTGTGGCCATCGCCGTGGACTTTCTGGCATTTGGTCACCGGCTCCATCCGATTCAGTTTGTGGGGGCCGCGGCCATTCTCCTCTCGGCGGCCGGGATGAATCTCGGCTGGTCGTTACCAAAACGAGTCGTTCAGTAACTTGCGATTTGGCAGCCTAACATGAGTAAGCTGCCTCAAGTTATCTTTTCATAGATTTTTGCTCATTGGACAATTTTGATATACTCCAGCTTTGCTGGAACATTTGTGCTATCTCTTGCGTAATACCATACAAAGGAGTGGGTATATTAATATGAACGCCGACGCCCTGCGCCATTTTTACGATTATCACTTTAGTGAAAACCGCAATTTGTGGAAGAGCTACATCATGCAGATCTCCCAAGAACAGTTCACCCGAGATGCGGACTATTCACACGGATCAATTCGAGATCAGATTTTTCACCTTATCAGCGTGGACGACACCTGGTTTAGCGATTTGCGGGGGGTGGCTCTGCCGGAGCCGCTTGATCCGGCCGACTTCCCCAACTTGGAGAGCATTCGCGCCCATTGGGACACCGTCGAAAAGAAAATGCGCGGCTATTTGGCGGAGCTGAGGGACGACATGTTGGCCGACAAGCCGTTATCCGGAGAAGATGAAAACCTCGCTTTGTGGCAGATACTTCTACATGTGGTGAATCACGGTACCGATCACCGCGCCCAAATTCTCAGGCTGCTCAACGATCTGGGCGTCAAGACCGTTTCCCAGGATTACATTTTCTATGTGTATGAGCATCCAGTTTAAGTGATTTACAAAAACTCTTCAAAAATTATTTGTCCACAGATTTCGCAGATTAGAGTGAAATATCTACGGCCATCTGCGTAATCTGCGGACATTTATTTCAGAAAATATCCGGTTCTCAACACCGGATTGGTGGGGACCGGTCCCAATGCCTGACGGACGATTCAGGTGCGGTATAATTGTCCTGCATAGAAAAAATGTTGTCGTCACCAATTTTAACCACAAAACTGTATATCCCTTCTCCAAGAGCTGTGCCCCGCCCTCGGTTAATTGAGCATCTCAATGCCGGGCTGCACCGCAAACTGACCGTGATCTCCGCCCCGGCCGGTTTTGGCAAGACCACGCTGGCCAGCGAATGGGTGAACGGATTGACGAAAAATGAAATACGAGATGGGAAACACGAAATTCGAAATGGCGAAAACCTCACCAAAGCGAGTTTAGGCAAAAATCGTCAATCAAAAATCGAAAATCGCGTGGCCTGGCTCTCCCTGGACAAAAGAGACAATGACCTTGGCCGCTTTCTCACTTACCTGGTGGCCGCGCTGCAAACAGCTGACCCCCAAATCGGCCAAAGCGCGCTGGCGCTGCACCAATCTTCTCAACCACCCCCCATCGAATCAATCTTGACCGTCTTGCTCAACGATATGAGTGCTATCGAGGGCAATGTTGTCCTCGTTCTTGATGATTACCACGTCATTGAGGAACCTGCCGCTCACGACGCCCTCACCTTTCTACTCGAGCATTGGCCATCCCAAATGCACCTGGCGATAACCACCCGTGAAGAGCCCCCTCTGCCGCTGGCCCGGATGCGAGTTCGCGGCCAATTAACCGAAGTGCGAGGGCCGGATTTGCGGTTCACGCTTGACGAGGCCGCCCATTTTCTCAATCAAATGATGGGCCTCAATCTTTCATCAGCGGAGATCGCCAACCTGGAATCCCGCACGGAAGGGTGGATTGCCGGTTTGCAGTTGGCGGCACTGGCCTTACAGGGGCAGCTTTCAAGACGAGGGCAAAAAGACAATTTTATTGACGCGTTTACCGGCAGCCACCGTTTTGTGCTGGCGTATCTAGTTGAAGAGGTTTTGCAAGTTCAGCCCGATCTGATCCGCGATTTCTTACTGCAAACCGCCATTCTCGAGCGGGTTTCTGGTCCTTTAAGCAACGCCCTGACCGGGCAGGAAAACGGTCAAAAGATGCTGGAAAATCTGGAACGGGGCAACCTGTTTATCATCCCGCTTGATGATCAGGATCAATGGTATCGCTATCATCATCTTTTTGCCGATGCCCTGCAGGCACAGTTGGTAAAGGAACAGCCAGATTTGCTGCCAACCCTCCATGTGCGGGCGTGCGACTGGTACGAGCAAAACCATTTCCTGGCGGATGCGATTCGGCACGCCCTTGCCGCGCGGGATTTTGAGCGAGCGGCCGGTCTCCTCGAGCTGATATGGCCTGAATTAGACGAAAGTTTTCTTACAGCAACGTGGCTGGGCTGGGTGAAGTCACTTCCAGCCGAGCTGCTCCGCAAACGGCCGGTGCTGACCGTTCACTTCGCCACGGCGCTGCTAACCGCTGGTGAATTAGAGGCTGGGGAAGCCCAACTGCGGGAGGGTGAGCGATGGCTGGAAGCAGCTGTTGGCGAAAACGAGCGATCCCTTCCGGTAAAAATCGCCGCAGCCCGTGCTTACCTGGCCCAGGCCCTTGGGGATATGCCCGGCACCGTAAAATACGCGCGACAAGCCCTCGAGCTCCTGCCGGAAGATGATTTTAGCAGCCGGGCGATCCCGGCTTCGCTTCTGGGACTCGCATGTTGGGCCAGTGGGGATCTTGAGGCGGCCCAACTGGCCCTTTCCGAGGTCAAGGCCACTTTCCAGCGGGCTGGAAGAGCGTATGAGGGGATCGATATCGATTATGTTTTGGCCGACATCCTGATCGCCCGCGGCCATCTTGATGAGGCTTTGACAACCTATCATCACGCCTTGCAGCTGGCGGCCGCTCAGGGTGACCCCCCACTCCAGGGAACGGCAAATTTGTATGTGGGTTTAAGCGAGCTGCATCGTGAACGAGGCGACCTGGAAACGGCCGAAAAACATCTGCGGAAAAGCGAAGATTTGGGCGAGCGGGCGGCCTTACCAGATTGGCGATATCGTCTGTGTATCGCCCACGCTCGCATCAAAGAAGCTCGGGGAAATTTGGGCGACGCCTTTGCCCTTCTCGATGAGGCGGAGCACCATTTTCATCGAAATCCCCTCCCCGACGTGCGTCCCCTGGCCGCCTTGAAGGCCCGCATGTGGACGGCACAGGGCAGGTTAACGGAAGCCTTGAGATGGGCGCGTGAACGGGGCCTGACCACGGCTGATGATCTCAATTACCTGCAGGAATATGAGCATATTACCCTGGCGAGAGTCCTTATCACTCGTTACAGAAGCGAGCAGAAAGGGGATGCGATTTTTGAAATCAGGGAATTCCTACAGCGTCTGCTGGAAGCGGCCGAAGAAGGAGGGAGAGGGGGCAGTATCATTGAAATCCTGATGCTGCAGGCCATCACTTACGAAGCGCAGGGGAATTTAACTCCCGCCCTGCCTTTCCTGGAACGGGCGCTCTTTTTAGCAGAGCCTCAAGGATACGTTCGAATTTTTGTCGACGAAGGTCCGCCTATGAAGAAGCTCCTTCAAGAGGCAGCGAAGCGGGACAGCATTCCACCCTACGCGAATCAGCTGCTGGCTCATTTCGGAAACGAAAAGGGAAATACAACGGCCGCCCAACCTTTAATTGATCCCCTCAGCGAACGTGAACTTGAGGTGCTGAAGCTGCTCGAATCAGAATTGAACGGTCCGGAAATCGCCCGCGAATTGATGATTTCATTAAACACCATGCGCACCCACACCAAAAACATTTACCACAAGCTCGGTGTCAACAGCCGTCGAGCGGCCGTGCGCCGCGCTGCAGAACTCGATTTGCTGTAAGACGCCACCGATCACATCCCCCTAAACCCGCAAAATACCAAATCACCACCTCAATCACCATTTGTGGTGATGACACTTCACCACGTCAATTTGTATTCTCTGGTTCAAGAAAAACGATACGTTTAGGAGAATATGACAATCACATGAGCACAAAACAAAAAAACGGCTGGCTCCTTCCAGGATTCTTACTGGTGTACGGGGCTTTGAATGTGTTATTTGGAGCGCTGCAGCTGGACACAATTTTTCAGGGGCCGCCGGCCACGCCCGATGAATTCACTTCAATGCACTACTTTGAAATGCCGATCCCCATCGTGCTGCACATCGTAGCCGGCATTTTTCTCAACCTGGTGAGCCCGTTTCAGTTCGCCCTAGCCACCTGGCGTCGCTGGCCCGCGCTGCACCGCTGGTCTGGCCGTTTGGTAATCGTCAGCGGCTTTCTGGTCGGGTTAACCGGTTTATGGATGAATCAATTTTATCCATTATTTGGCGGCTTGCTCAAATATACTGGGGTGATGGCCCACAGCATTGGCCTGATGGCGGCGCTTGGCATTGCGCTATGGGCGATCCTCGGCCGCGATGTACCCCGGCACCGGGTGTGGATGACGCGGGCGATTGCCATCGGATTGGGTCCTGCGACTCAGCGCCTGTTTATCCTGCCGGTCTTTTTCATTTTTGGGAGCGTCAGTGAGCTTGCCGTGGGGCTGGTGGTCTGGTGGGGGATACTGCTCAACCTGGCCGTGGTAGAGTGGTTTGGGCGACGCAGTCGATCAGGCCAAATGAAGACCGCTCTAAAGGGGGTGTGATGAAAGCTGTTGTGTCCACTAGGATTTGGCTTTTGTGGCTGAGCTCATTGAAGCGGGCCAGATCAAACCCGTCATCGATAGATTTTACCCGCTGGCCAAGGTACCCGAGGCGATTCGCTACCTGGAAGAGGGACACGCTCGAGGAAAAGTGATAATCAAGGTTAAATAAACTCTTTGCAAAACAATACTGCGGACAATACTTTAGTATCTATCATTTCCTGGTGGATTTAAGGTATTCTACTCAGGTAAGCAACAAATTTGATTTTATGGACTAAATGAACTGGTGTTCTCTTCAAGGAAAACAAGGAAATTTGATCAAAAACAGCGAGGTGAAAAAATGAATCGAGACGACATGCTCATAGAAGCTGACGAACTAATGACAAAAATCAACGATCCGAACATTCGAATATACGACGCCAGCATTCTTTTTTTTAGAAAAGATACAGACCCCACCGCCTATGAAACATATCAACAGGGGCACATTCCCGGCGCCGCTTTTTTTGATCATCAAAAATTTTCCGATCCGAACAATAAGTACATGTATATGGTCTTGTCTGAGGACGAACTTGCCGCTCAAATTGGTCGTATCGGCATTCATGAGAAATCGGAAGTGATATTTTACGCCAACGGCATGCTGCCCACAGCCACTCGCGCCTGGTGGATCCTCCACTATGCCGGTCACAGCAATGTACGCGTCCTCAATGGGGGGCTGGCCGCCTGGAAAGAAGCCGGTGGCAAAATCGAGCAGGGCTCTGAGCAGTATGAGCCCACAACGTTTGCAATTCAGCTCAGGCCACATGTGTTCGCCAGCAAAGAAGAGGTCCTGGCCACCCTGGAGGATGGTGAAGCGTGCGTCGTCAACACTTTGACCCAGGAAAACTATGATGAGGGGCACATTACCGGTTCCTCTCTTCTACCCTGTATGGACTTAATGCATGAGATGTCCGCTTTTGTCTCCCACGAAGAGATTGCCTCTCGCTTAAAAGAGGAGGCCCAACACAAACGCATCATCACCTACTGCGGCGGGGGGATTGCCGCAACGGTGAACGCGATGGCCCATTTGATGGCCGGGAATACAAATGTAGCGGTATATGACGGCTCGATGGACGAGTGGGTCGGCGAAAAATTACCGCTCACAAAAGTTGAAAAATCTTAGAAATTAAAGTGCTTGAGGCAGAATTTTTCCTGTCATTAGAAAGAGAAGAGTGATTATGAAAGCGATTGTTAATGAAACCTACGGGTCACCAGATGTTCTTGAATTGCGAGAAGTGGAAAAACCAACGCCTGAAGCGAATGAAGTGTTGGTCAAATTACACGTCGTCTCCGCCAACCCCCTCGACTGGCATTTAATGAGAGGCGAACCGATTGTTGCCCGATTCTCAGGGGGGATGTTTAAACCAAAAATCAATATCCTCGGTGCGGACATCGCCGGGCAAGTAGAAGCGGTCGGCCGTGATGTTACCCGCTTTAAACCGGGCGATGTGGTGTTCGGGGGAAGCGGCTCCGGTGGTTTTGCCGAATATGTATGCGTACAGGAGAAATATTTGGTGCCAAAACCGGAAAACATTACCGATGAGGCCGCTGCGGCCGTTCCCGTGGCGGCGCTAACCGCACTGCAGTCGCTGCGTGACAAGGGTCAGATTCAGGCCGGGGAGAAAGTATTGGTCAATGGGGCTTCCGGTGGCGTGGGGACCTTCACCGTCCAGATCGCCAAAGCGCTGGGGGCAGAGGTAACCGGCGTGTGCAGCACCCGCAACGTTGAGCTGGTCCGCTCTATCGGCGCGGATCACGTCATCGACTATACGCGTGAAGATTTTCGCCGCAGCGGAAAGCGCTATGATCTGATTATTGACAATGTAGGCAACTGCTCAGTGGCCGATTACCGGCGAACGCTTACTCCCAAAGGAAGGTGCATCGTCGTCGGGTTCACCACGATGCCCCGCATGCTGCAGGTCGTCGTCCTGGGGTCGCTGAGATCAAGATTTAGCGAGCAAAGAATCGAGCTCATGTTGGCCTCCATCAATCAGGAAGATTTGGCCTTTATGAATGAACTGCTGGAAAGTGGTAAAGTCATTCCGGTCATCGATCGCTGTTATCCGTTAGACGAAACGGCCGCGGCGATTGAGTATCTTGAATCAGGTCGCGCCCGCGGAAAAGTCATCATCAAGCTAAATGATTGAGCAAGTTGGATCGTTGTTCTGTGGAAAGGGAGTTCGGGGCGGACAGGTAAAATTTCCGTCCGTAAACGATCTAACAACCAACAAGTTTCCCTCCTAACATCAGGAAGGGGCGGACAGGTAAAAATTCTGCTCTTAAACGGTCCAATCAAGCTCCCCTCCCCGCGTCGGGAAGGGGCTGGGGGAGGGGTAAAATGACCGTCAAAATACCCACCCCCTAACCCCCTCCCGAATCGGGAGGGGGAATTTGTTGAACAGGAAAGCGCATTTTCTCATTCGTCAAGCGAACGGTCCTCCTCTGAACTCGTGTCGGGAGGGGTGAATTTGTTGAACTTTTTAACGGGTGTGTGGAATAATAAAGGCCTGATTTTCCAAAAAGGCTCAATAAACACCTATGAAAATTCATCTTCTTGACGGCACTTATGAACTATTTCGAGGGTTTTACGGCCCACCACCTCGCAAAGCCCCTGACGGCCGGGAAGTGGGGGCGATAATTGGACTGCTGCAAAGCTTAATTTCACTCCTTTCTGATCCGGAAGTAACCCATGTCGCCTGCGCCTTCGATCACGTCGTGGAATCGTTTCGCAACGATCTTTACGATGGGTACAAAACCGGTGAAGGGATTGACTCGGAGCTTGTCGGGCAATTTTTTCTGGCCGAAGAGGCGGTTGCTGCTCTTGGTATCGTGGTGTGGCCGATGGTGGAATTTGAAGCGGATGATGCTCTAGCAACGGCCGCCCTGCGCTTCAAAAAAAATCCGGCCGTCGAGCAAATTGTGATCTGTTCCCCGGATAAAGACCTCACCCAACTGGTTGACCAGAATCGAGTTGTGTGTTGGGATCGCCGCCGCGAAGTGGTTTATGACGAGGCGGCCGTCATCGAAAAATATGGTGTACCTCCGCAGGCGATTCCCGACTGGCTGGCGTTGGTGGGGGATAAAGCGGACGGGATTCCCGGGGTGCCGTCCTGGGGAGCAAAATCTTCGGCGGTAATTCTGTCAAAATATCACCGTCTTGAAGCGATACCCAAAGAGATGGATGCGTGGGAGGTCAAGGTGCGGGGGATGAAGCGCCTGCATGAAAATCTGACGGCCCATTGGGAGGACGCTTTCCTGTATCGCCGGCTGACAACCCTCAGAGATGATGTTCCCCTTAGCGAGAAGCTGGAAGATCTTCAGTGGCGGGGTCCACGGCCGGAATTCGCCCAGCTGTGCCGCGATCTGGGGGTTGAGAATTTGCCCAATCGCGTGCCTAAAAGGGATTAGGCCTCATAAATTAAATTGTTAGGAAAACAAATGAAGATTTGTCTCGCCCAAACCAAACCTGTTACCGGTAATATCGCAGCAAATATCGAGCGTCACAAAGCGATCCTTGCCGCGGCCGATGAGGCAGAAATGGTGATTTTTCCAGAACTGTCGCTAACCGGTTACGAACCCTCGCTGGCCCAAGAATTGGCCACCACGCAGGATGATCCACGCCTTGATACCTTTCAAACCATAGCTGATGCAAAGCAGATGACCATTGGGGTTGGCGTGCCAACCAAAAGCGATACTGGCATCTGCATCAGCATGGTGATTTTCCAACCCCATCAGACCAGAAAAACCTACTCGAAAAAATATTTGCACGCCGACGAAGAACCGTTTTTTGTCAGTGGCGAAAGTTTTACCGGTTTGTTAGGCAGGAAAAATAATGTCGGGCTGGCCATTTGTTATGAAATTTCCGTACCGGAACACGCGTCGCGTGTGCATCAGCAGGGCGCGGAAATCTACGTGGCCAGCGTGGCCAAATTTGTGAACGGGGTCGAAAATGCCGAAGAAAGGCTGTCCGAAATCGCCGCCCAATACAACATGACCGTGATGATGTCCAACTGCATCGGACTGAACGATGGCGGGATATGTGCCGGGAACAGTGGGGTGTGGTCGGGTGACCAGGTTGACACCCTCGATGATGCACGCGAAGGCATTTTTATTTTTGATACGGAATCACAGGAAGTGGTCAAAAAATATTTTTAAAATGAAAGCGGTCTACATCTTACCTTTTGAAATCGACGCCTACGACGAGGTTTTGGCTCTGTGGCAGCGTTGCGAAGGAGTGGGGTTGAGCACCGCAGACACCCGCGAAAATATCGACAGCTACCTGAAGCGCAACCCAGGATTGAGCTTTGTAGCGTTGATCAACGGTCAGATCGTTGGCGCTATCCTCTGCGGCCACGACGGCCGGCGAGGTTACATCCACCACCTGGCGGTCCACCCCAACTGTCGCCGTCAAGGGGTGGCGCGACAGCTCGTTGATCACGGCCTGACGGCTCTCTCAGCAGCCGGCATCCAGAAATGCCACCTTTTTATTTTTAACGACAACAGTGAAGGCATCCTTTTCTGGAAATCAGTTGGGTGGATTTACCGCTCCGACATCCACGTCATGTCCAAAACGATTGAAGGGCAAACCTAAATAAACCGCTGTTGAAGCGGTTATTTAATCCCTTCCAAGACGCAATGAATCTATCTCACAAAACGAAAATCCAGGTTTGGGTCATTTTACTGGCATTTATGACGGCCGGATGCAGCAGCTCAAATTTATTTCCGTTTAAAACTTCCGAACCACACACCAAGGATCACCAGCAAAATCCCCAAAATAACGGCATTCAGATTGGAAATTTGACCGTTGCTCATGTCGATAATCGCTCCCAGGACAATTTGCCCGGCAATCACCAGAACCGTTGCTTTGGTGGCCCCCACTTTGGGCATGACAAAGTTGTTGATCGCCACATACGAAGCGCCGATAAAGCCACCCAGAAATAAAACCAGCGGGATCTCGGTGAAGGTAACCCGCCCCCCGTCGACATCACCAAGAAAAATGACGATCAACGCTAAAAAAACACTGCCGACGAAGTGATTCCAAAACGATGCCCCGGCCGCTGACACATGGGTGCCCAACCTGGCATTGATAACCCGGCTGGTTACCACCAGAAACCCGTTAAACAGGGCCAGCAGTATTAAAAATGGCAAAACCATATCATCCTCCAGACCAGATGATCAAAATGGAACCGGCGACTATACAGATCACCTGCAGGACATCCGCTAGCATCAGCTTTCTTTTTTCAAAGCTGAACCAGCCGGTGAGGTCAAACAACATGGCCAAACAGGCCTGCCCCAAAATCATGAGCGACAGGCTGCCCACCAGCCCGAGCGATGAATTGACGGTGATATTGGCGACGACCACGATCAAAGCACCCCCAACCCCGCCCAGATATGCCCAGAGGGGTGTGCCAGACGAATAGGGCCATATATTTTTGTTTCGGACGATCAATTTCCACAGCAGCCAGCTGCCAAATATCCCCACAAAATGAGCGATAAATGATGACCACGTGGGTGAGGTATATCGGGCCAGTTCACCGTTTAAAAAAATCATCAAGGCCAATAATCCGCCGGAGCCTACCGCACCCGCAGCATAAATTTGTTTGTTCATAGCAATCTATCCGCTATTGACACAGGTTATCTCGACTTAAAGTATCTTTATATCGAGATAGTTGAGAGTAGCTTAATTTTATCTTGATGTCAAGATTCTTGACCTTAACTAACATTTTGCTATCATTTGCTTATGAAAAAAGATCATGTTGACCTGATTCAGGCCCAATGGGCCCGCGAAATCCCCGGGTTGGATACCTCACCCATGGGGTTAATTGGACGAATTTCCAGAATTTCACGTCATCTTGACCAGCTGCTGCAACAAAATTATTCTCAGTTTGACCTAAACGGCGGCGAATTTGATGTCCTGGCCTCTCTCAGACGCGCCGGGCCACCCTACCAGTTGACCCCTACCAAATTGTTTAACTCTTTGATGCTTTCCTCAGGGGCGATGACCAATCGGCTGGACAGGCTGGAAGATGTCGGCCTCATCAAAAGGCTGCCCAATCCTGAGGATCGGCGGGGTGTGTTAGTGACGCTCACCGAGAAAGGAATAGAGCTGATGGATAGCGCGTATGTGGCCCACATCGCCCATGAAAACCAAATTCTGCAGGGCTTGACAAAATCTGAAAGGGATACCTTAACTGATTTGCTGCGCAAGCTGCTTTTGTCGTTAGAGGATTAAAGTTAATGCAATGCCAACTTGACCGGAGATTTAAAATGAGGCATTATATAGCAAGCTATTGATTTAGCGGAGAAAAAATGCAAAATTTACCCCATCTGGTCAAACGGGCTCACTTCTCAGTGCGGCAGGCAATTGACAATTCCCTGGCAGTATACGATTTAACCTCAGCCCAGCTTGAGGTGCTGTCGCGGGTAGCCAACTGCAGCTGCATGGAACATCGCGCGCTGCTTCAGGACATGGAAGTGGCTTCACCAACCCTGACCAAACTCGTCGATGGGCTGGTTGAACGCGGTCTTGTTAAACGAGCGGTCAGCCCGGATGACGCCCGCGTCAAGCTGCTCGAATTAACCGCAGCGGGTAAAGGGGTGCACCAGGAAATGAACAGCTTCTACCAACCGTTTCTGGAGCGGCTGCTCAGCGATTTTTCCCCGGCCGAGCGGCTGCTGTTTGGCGAGCTGCTGGAGCGGCTCATTGCCAATGCTGACCAGATAGAGTAAGCATGGTTGTGGCTTCGACAAGCGCAGCCACCGTTAAATTCCGCCGCCTGAGCCTTTTGAAGGCTGGCTGTTAGCATTAGCTGCATGGGGATATTTTTTTGATCAAATAGATAGCTTGCTATTAAATAGCAGGCAAACAAAAATAGAGAGGAAGACAATGAAAAACAAAACCGTTTTTATTACCGGTGGCACCAGCGGCATCGGCCGCGAAACCGCAGTTGGTCTGGCCCAAAAGGGAGCCCACGTCGTGGTCTCCGGCCGCGATCAAACGCGAGGGGAAGAGGGGGTGGCCGATATCAAAAAGCGCAGCGGCAGCCAGCAGGTCGAGCTGATTTTGGCCGATATGGCTTCTTTTGCAGAAGTGCGCCGCATGGCGGCCGAATTTCAGGAGCGCTTTGACCGGCTCGACGTGCTCATCAACAACGTTGGCTACCTGCCCAAAGAGCGCCATCTAACCGTTGACGGCATCGAAGCCACCCTGGCGGTCAATCATCTGGCGCCGTTTTTGCTCACCCACGAGCTGCTGCCCCTGCTCAAGGCCAGCGCCCCCAGCCGGGTGATCAATGTCACCGGTGGGGCGCCGTTTGGCGGCCGGGTTGATTTTGATAATTTGCAGGCCGAGAAGTCGTTTCTAGCCCTCAATACGTACACCCACGCCAAACACGTCATGTCGGCCGCCAGCTTTGAGTTCGCCCGGCGGCTGGCCGGAACCGGAGTTTCGGTCAATGTGGCTTATCCGGGCAGCGCCAACACCAACATGACCCACGACCTGCAGCCGGATATGTTTCCGTGGTTTATGCGGCTGATGTGGCCGCTCTTTCGCCGCTTTCAGCGCAGTTCCAAAGCGGAAGATGCGGCCGTATCTTCAATTTTTCTAGCTTCTTCTCCTGATGTCGAAGGGGTCAGCGGCAAATATTTTAACACCAAAGGGCAGGAAACCGGTTGGGCCAAGGGTTTGATTACCAACGGCGTGCCGGAACGGGTATGGCGGATCAGTGAGACGATGCTGGGGCTGGAGGAAAAGGCGTTGATCTAGACGGCCGGAATTGTATACTCCGGCAAATTCCATTTTTATTCCAATGTCACATAAGTGGTTCATTTCCCATGTTCTTAAACAAATTTAGCCACGGATTAGCACGGATTTTTATAGACCTCCGATGGAGCAAGAGAGAAATCAGTGTTAACCTGTGAAAATCTTTGGCTTTTTTATTAAGTACTGCGTAACAAATGTTTTCTTAATTTTTAACCCTGTTGCCACCTTTCTTGGCTGATGAATAAATCCATCGGCCATGGAGACCGAAACCGGATAAATCCGGTTTTAACGCGATTTATCGCGTTTCGGTTTCCGTAGCGGCCGAATTTATTCGGCTGCGGCAAAATGGCGTCTCTAAAATAAAGAAGTTAAGAATATTTTTGTAACAG
>JAAUYD010123590.1_pt1 | contig 31284 bp, 26 predicted proteins | sample 7278101 | NCBI WGS metagenome assembly JAAUYD01 (sample SAMN14350128, study PRJNA611818) | marine sediment metagenome | isolation source: surface marine sediment (0.6m) | place: French Polynesia: Moorea | collected 2018-08
TGCCTTGGGCAATTTGGGAAATAGCACACCCCAGGTAGTAGAGCCACTGTTAGAACTACTAAAGAATGGGCATTCCGGTGTAAGTTGGGGTGCTGCTTATGTCTTGGGCAAATTGGGAAATGGCACACCCCAGGTAGTAGAGCCACTGTTAGAACTACTAAAGGATGGGCATTCTGGTGTGCGTAAAGATGCTGCTTATGTCTTGGGCAAATTGGGTAAAAACTGTAGCCATATTACTACTGCTGTAGTTGAATGGATTTCCCAGCACCAAGATATGGAATATGTAGGCAGTGGTATTGATGCACTTTGGAATTTGGTAGCAAAAGATGCTGTTTGAAAATCAAAGAATGTTTTTCTGGGACAGCAACAACCATACATTAACCTCAGTTCGGGTTAACTCATAACCCCAAATGTCCGCCTAGGAATTAATTCCTAGGCTCAAAGACAAAGTCTGATAAATCAGACTGGGTAGGGCTTGCAGCGCGTTTTAACCTGCTTGGTTTATTAGCGATTCGGCTACGCTCATCGCTAACACTGAGCGAAGTCGAAGTGTTAGCCTTGAAATTTATTTCAAGGTGGGAATGTGGGCTAAACCCAACATTATCAATCCTTTGTTGGGTTTCACTATGTCCTTGCGGACACGCTACGCTAACGTTCCACCCAACCTACCATCTAAGAATTTAGGTTGTCATTGCGAATGTAGCGGAGCGGAATGAAGCAATCGCAAGGTCTAGATGTTGCGATTGCTTCGCTCCATTACATTGCGCTCGCAATGACATTTTAAATATTTGGGATGCTCCCCTGCTCCCTGCCCCCTGCTCCCCTGCGTTCTAGGTGATTGGATATTTTTGTATTTGGAAGTCCTTAAATTCTGAATGGGAATCACCTGAAATTAATTAAGCCAATAACCCCCCTAATCACCTAAGTTAGACCTAAAATTAGAAAACACCTGGCTGGGTTTTACAGAACTTCAAAATTTAGGAGTGCATGTGTGCCAAAATCTGCTAAATATTTGCTCATTGGCTCGACGGAAGCTTATAGCGGTAAATCAGCTACCGTATTAGGCCTATCTCATCTGTTGCAAGAGAAACAAATCGATATTGGTTATGGTAAACCCCTAGGAACTTGCCTAAATGCCACAGATGGAAGTGTGGATGAAGATGTTGAATTCATCACAAACAGTCTGGAGCTACCTCCCACAAGGATTGCACCAACTGTACTAGCTTTGGATGGAACAACCGTAGAAAAACGCTTAAAAAATGAAGACCAAACAGATTATCAACAAGCTTTAGCACAACAGTATTTAGACAAACCATTAGGTGAGTTGGTATTGCTCGAAGGCCCTGGTAATTTATCAGAAGGTTGCTTGTTTGACATGTCTTTGTTGCAAGTTGCCCAAGTAATTGATGCTACAGTCGTTCTGGTAACCCGCTATCAATCCTTAGCTTCGGTGGAGGCACTTTTAGCTTCCAAACAGCTTTTGGGGGAACGTTTGATAGGCGTAGTGATTAATGATGTACCAGAAAAACAATTGCCCCTAGTAGAAAATACCATGGGCCCTTTTTTGTCACAGCAGGGTATTCCTTTACTAGGGGTATTGCCACAAAGCGACTTGCTACGTAGCGTTAGCGTTCGCGAGCTAGTACACCAACTAAAAGCCGATATTCTTTGCTGTGGCGATCGCTTAGATTTAATGGTCGAAAGCTTGGCAATTGGGGCCATGAACGTCAATTCAGCAGTCAAGTATTTTCGCAAACGTCGCAATATGGCGGTAGTTACAGGGGGCGATCGCGTGGAAATTCAGCAAGCTGCCTTGGAAACTTCTACCCAATGTCTGATTCTCACAGGAAAACTGCCACCTCCACAATTTATCCTCAGTCGTGCACAAGAGTTGGAAATCCCAATTTTATCAGTAGATTTGGATACTCTTACTACTGTGGAAATTGTGGATCATACTTTTGGTCAAGTGCGAGTCCATGAACCAATCAAAGTTCACTTTATTCGCCATCTCATGGCTCAACACTTTGATGTCGATCGCTTGCTGGACATTCTAGGTTTGAACCCAGCAGCAGCTTTACCGTAAGGATTTAAGATGAAATAAAATACCAAACCTCACCCTATCCTGACGAACATCCCTCTCCTTAATAGGTCGAGGGAAAGATTTTTGCACCGCAAAAAGCGAGGGTGAGGTTAAATTGTGAAGAAAGCATATTATTTAATCTATCTAAGGGGCAACAGATCCCCGACTTCTTAAACTCGACTTTAGCCATTTACACGTTTACAAAATTTCAGCAGCATTAGGGTTTCACGCAATTGTCAGGGGGTAAAACCGGATTAGGGATTTTAGGAACTCCGGTTTTCATAAAAATTCTTGACCTAAAAGGGTTTGGGGATTTGACCCCTACATTACTCACACTCGGCAGTGCGATCGCTAGAAGGAGAAATGACTTTAGGTAATTAAAAACAGGACGCGAGCAGTTGAATCAACTGCTCGCGTTGTGCATCAAGGAATAAAACCGGAGTGGGGTTTAGGGCAGGTCGGGGAAACAGTCGAGAACGCCAAAGGGAGGTGCGAACCCTTGAGAGCAAATCGGCAAAAGTAAGCTCTGCCTTTGTATACCAGGCGGTAGTACGGGGAGAAAGAGGTTGGAGAGCATGGAGGCGATAGGCAATCAAGCAGATTAAGGAAAACAATGCCAGTAGCACAGGTGTAGTGCGAGTGGTAGCAGCTTTAGACCACTGACGTTGGGATTGAATACCCAAATGAGCACGAGCTTCTTCAAAAGTGACTTCCAAGCTCCAACGAGAAACATAGAGTTCGACAATTTCAGTGGCAGTAAGGATGAGGCTAGTAGAGAACAAAGGGGTGGGTGGATACTGCCCGGTAGGATCAATCACTAATACCCAGCGCAAAGGCAAAGGGGGATAACCATCAACATCCCAAACAGCCGTACCAGTAACCAACTGCCGCAGAGCATGAGTACCACCATACCAGTTGAGAATGTGAAACTTTCCAGACTCGAAGCAGAGGTTATCCAGGTGTTGCTGCATTGATGGCAAGCGTACTCCTTTAGTGCGGCGACGACCTGGATAGGACTTGGGCATTGTTGGCGCGAAGTCGTACAGATTGGCTTTCCACGGCAAGCGCGACACCAAAGTAACCCCTTGATGACGGCAAGCCCAACCAAATTAGCCTCCGTCCCCAACACATACCCAATGACGTTTTAACCACCGATTTACAATCCGCATCATAGTGATTGCCCAGTCTAGGCTGCTTTTGTAGATTCTATTCCCCCTTGGTGTGCTAATCGAAGGTACCATCACACTCAAAAATGGTAGTCCCCAAACTCGACTGCTCCACGGCAAAGAAACTAACACTTGCATCACTTGCCAACGCACTCCACTACTTTTTACTGTGTGTTTCTGACTTGATTTTACTGAATCACGATAGATACCTAATCCCCAGATTCGCTTACCCCACCGACGCTCCAGGGTTTCATCAATTCCAATAATCACCGTATCCTTGCCCAGCAAAAATCCTACTATCATCCCCAATAGAATCTGTGCTGCGGCTAAACCACTCCATCCCACACGGCTCAACATCCGGTAATACTTGCAGTAGTTTTTTTCTTGTCCTAATCCCATCACTTGCAGCACTCGACTTACCGTGCGCTTGCCTTGACACAGTATTGCTCCTACCAACATTACTTGTGCCTTGTGCCAAGTTCGTTGTTGCACAAATAATACTCGAAACTCACATAACACTTGTGTTATTTCATTTGCTAGACTCAACATCAGTTTCATTTAAAACTACAATGGAGCCAAGCTTACCCTTTTGGTTTGACTTGACTCCATTTTTTTTACATTTTGTTTTGTTACTCTTACCTGTGTGCCCAAATGGCTAAAGTCGAGTTAAAGAAGTCGGGGATCTAACGGTTATGGGTGCCGTACCCCTACCCACCTGTGCCATTATTTTTTCAAAATGGTATAAGTTTTAAAAACAATTAATTTTTATTTGCACATAAATATCTTTTTAGCTGCCCTCAATCTGCTAAAATAGCTTGGTTGTTTCATGTGATTTCAACCATCTTTGAGCCAGTCACTAGACCTAATTAACAACATCGACACATTAGCCCAAGAACTGGCAACAATCCAGCAAACAGGTTCTAAACGAATCGCCATGCTGGGTTCCCGTCATGTTCCCATCACCCACCAGAATCTCATTGAGATGATGACCTATGCCTTGGTGCTATTGGGGAATCAGATCATCACTTCAGGTGCTACTGGTACTAATGCAGCTGCGATCAAAGGAGCAATGCGTGGCGATCCGAATATGCTGACGGTGATTTTACCCCAAAGCTTGGAACGTCAACCCAATGAATCCCGACAGCAGCTTGAGCAAGTAATGCATTTAGTAGAAAATCCTAGTAACGATCATATGTCCCTGGCAGAAGCTAGTTATTTGTGTAACAAGGAAATTGTTTCCCGTTGTCAGCAATTAATTTGCTTTGCCTTTCACGACAGTCGTACTCTGCTGCAAACTTGTAGTGATGCAGAAGAGCAAAGAAAATTAGTTACTTTGTTCTATTTTGACTAATGCATCAGCCAATTGAATAATTTCAATTTTGGCTGTTCTTAAATGCTTTGGCCACTAAAAAGCTAGCAAGTAGCTGGCTAATAGTTGTGAAAGTTTGACTCCTCACTCTCTATGATTATTTCATGTCCTTGACCGTACCCGCAATCTTAATTTACTGTATTGCTGCTGCTGCCGTACTAATTTATCTGCCCTTCTTGGTAGTAGGATATGCCCGTGCCCTTGTAGGATATGATAAGTCTGCTCCTCGGGCAATGTTTGACAAGCTACCTGGTTATGCCCAAAGAGCGACTTGGGCGCATCAAAACTCCTTTGAAGTGTTTATGATTTTTGCCGCAGCAGCCCTGGCAGCATACGTTACAGGGGTAGATACTTTCTTAGGAATGTTGGCAGCATTAGCTTTTGTGATTGCCCGTCTTTTTTACTCTATTTTTTATATTTTGAATATACCAATCCTACGTTCTCTCATGTTTGGGATTGGTTCTTTAAGTACTACAACCCTATTTGTGTTGAGTATAATAAAAGTCACTCACTAATGCGATCGCAGTGATTTACTATCACTATAAAGTTAGTGATTATACTCTAAGCACCCAATCTTGTATCCAGAATTTACTATGGCTTCTACCTATTCATTTGACGTTGTAAGTGACTTTGATAGACAGGAATTAGTAAATGCTGTCGATCAAACTGTCCGAGATATCAAAAGCCGCTACGATCTTAAAGACACTAAAACCACAGTGGAATTAGGCGAACAAACTATTACCATCAATACCGATAGTGAGTTTACCCTAGATGCAGTACAAAAATTACTGCGAGAGAAAGCCGCTAAACGCCAGCTATCCCAGAAAATCTTTGAACTAGGAAAAATAGAATCTGCTAGTGGTAGTCGAGTTCGCCAAGAAATTACTCTCAAGAAGGGTATTAGCCAAGAAATTGCTAAACAAATTTCTAAGTTAATCCGCGATGAGTTTAAAAAGATACAAGCTTCAATTCAGGGTGATGTTGTCCGCATCAGTGCTAAAAACAAAGATGATTTGCAAATGGTAATCCAGCGTTTGAAGCAAGAAGAATTACCCATTGACTTGCAGTTTACTAATTATCGTTGATTCCTGACTGGAAAATAGGGCTAAAAACAAGAACCCCGGCTCTTAACTAAAGTCGGGGTTTGCTGTGTAGACAATGATAATCATGATGCAATAAAACTTCCCATGTCATGCTCTAATATTATGACTTCAAAGCCATATGGATTCAAGTCCATTTTAAATCGTAAAGTTACATATCTAGCACCATTACATCGAGTATCTTTACGGTTTACTCTAATACAGAATAATCCCCATCTTTACTAGGTGCAGTTGTTGGATGAAACTCACCCTCTCGCCAACTATCAGCCATATCCTTAATAAAACTAGCCATGGGTATGGCCAACAACAAACCTAAAACACCTGCTAATTTGATTCCCAGTAATAAAGAAATTACAACCCACACAGGATTTAAACCAGTTAAACTACCCAATAAACGAGGAGCGATAAAATTCGCATTTACTTGATCTATTGCGATAGAAACGGTTAAAACTTCCACTCCCAACCAAAAGTTTTTTAATCCAATCAACAAGCTGACAATAGTAATACCAATTCCTGTACCAAAGGGGAACAAAGCACAAAAACCGATGGCCAATCCAAAAAGCAAAGCTAGTGGTACTTTCAATCCCACAAAAATCAAGATCAACACCACAGATAAAACTGCACCTACTGTTGCTTGACCGATAAAATAATTCTGGAAGTCCTCTCGTAAGGATTGTCTAATTTTGATAGCTATATGCTGTGGTAACCATTGAAATAATCCATCCCATAAACTTTGTCCATTTAATACCATATATATGGTTAATACTACTGTCAGTAATACATTCACAAATGTACCAATTGTATCTACTGCTAGGCTGACAATTTTACCTGTAAAACTTTGCAGTTGATTGGATAACTTGTCTAAAATTTGGGTGGGTAGACTACTTAAATTAGCAGGGAGGGGCTGGGTTGTCGCCCAATTTTGTAAGGCTTGTAGTTGTTGGGTACCAGAATCAATCCAAACTGGCAAAATATCAACTAATTCGTCTATTTGTTTTAAAATTAGAGGAACTAAGGTAAAAGCTAAAGCAACTACCAGTACTACTGCTAAGAGTAAAGCTCCACCAATGGCTAAGTAGCGATTTGCTCCCTGTTTCTGAAAGAATTTAATCGGATAATCTAAGACGAAAGCTAAAATAATTGCAGCCACAACAATACTTACTAATGGTTGAAAATAATCCACAACCTGAAGCAATACCCAACCATTAAGAATTGTCAGGGGAAATGCTAAAGCTATAGTTAACCATTGGGGTAATTTATTGGTTGATGGCATGGCTTGGCAAGTCTGTTATGGTTTTTTGGTAATTTAGATATTAGACTTGTGCAACAGCATATCCCTATTTGCACAGGATTGATGAGGAAAAATTAAAGCAATTTAAAAAATAAAGGTAACGTACAAGTAAACTATATAGGGTAAGTGGGTAGGCATAATTAAATGTAAAGCTGAACCTCACCCCCAGCCCCTCTCCTTACTAAGGAGAGGGGTGTCCACCACCGACGGGGTGAGGTGACGACAATATGGTAAGTCTCACAAGCGGATTTGATATAACCTCAGGCGGAGTGAGGTTTTATATTTAATTTGACAATCCAAAATCCAAAATCTAAAATCTAAAATCCAAAATCAAGTGACTGATTGGTTTTATTCTTACCCTAGCCTTTATCCCGGTATTCTGCTCAAACGCTACAAGCGTTTCCTGGCTGATGTGGAAATGGTTTCTGGGGAAGTAGTTACAGCACATTGTCCCAATACTGGACCAATGACAGGGGTTTGTACTCCTGGTAGTCCAGTACAACTTTCTTTGAGTAATAATCCTCAACGTAAATTACCCTACACTTTAGAATTAATTCAGGTTAATGATAATCAAGAGCCGACTTGGGTAGGGGTGAACACAGCTTTACCAAATAAGGTAGTAAAATCCGCACTAGAGCAGTATTTGTTTCCAAAATTGGGAAACTATGGCCAAATTAAAAGTGAGGTAGTTTACGGAGAAGATAGAAAAAGTAGGGTGGATTTTTGCTTGTATCCCCCTGAAGATGAAATCCCTCATTCTGCATTAGAAAATCGAAAAATTTATTTGGAGGTAAAAAATACAACCTATTGCCATGGGAAATTAGCCCTATTCCCCGATACGGAAACTACGAGGGGACAGAAGCATTTAAGGGAATTAATGGCGTTGCTACCTACTAGTAGGGCAGTGATGTTTTACTTTATTAACCGTGGTGATTGTACGGAATTTGCCCCGGGAGATAGTACCGATCCCTTATATGGTAAATTATTAAGGGAAGCGATCGCCCTTGGTTTAGAAGTATTACCCTGTCGCTTTCACGTTTCTCCCATGGGAATTAGTTACTTGGGATTAGCACCACTGAGATTAAAATAGTAAATTATATAACATTAACTAACAAAATGCCTATGCCTTTTCTGAGACAACAGGCAGAGCGATCGCAAACTCTGTACCCTTACCTATAACCGAATTACAGCTCAATTGACCGCCATGTTTTTCTTCAATAATTTGTTTGGCGATCGCTAGACCTAAACCCGTACCTTTACCTACGGCTTTGGTAGTAAATAAATGGTCAAATATTTTGTTTTTAACTTCCTCACCCATCCCTTTGCCATTATCAGCAATTAATATTTTCACATTGCTATTTTCTACCAAAGTTGTAATCTTAATTCTATTGGGATTGGCTTGAATTTCCTCAAAACTACGCCCTCTATTTGAATCATCTAAAGCATCAATGGCATTTGCCAAGATATTCATAAATACCTGATTTAATTGTCCGGGAAAACACTCAATTTTTGGTAAATCTCCGTAATTTGTCACTACTTCTATGGCGGGACGGGACTCGTTTGCCTTCAGACGATGCTTGAGAATTAAAATAGTACTATCGAGTCCTTCATGAATGTTGAATTGTACTTTGTAATCCTTGTCGGCACGGGAGAAAGTTCTTAAACTGGTACTGATATTTTTTAGTCTGTCACAGGCGATGACCATTGAGTCAATCATCTTGGGTAAATCTTCTAGGGTATAATCCAGATCGATTGATTCAGCATGGTCGATAATTTCTTCATCTGCTTCGGGAAAAGTTTCTTGATATAGTTGCAGGTGTTCAGTAATATCAGCAAGACTGGGTTTAGTTTGTTTGAGGGTAGCAGAAATAAACCCTAAGGGATTATTCATTTCATGGGCAACTCCAGCAACTAAATTACCTAATGCAGACATTTTTTCATTTTGGACAATTTGTAATTGAGCCTGTTGTAAATCTTGTAGTGCTTGTTGGGATTTTTGGTAAAGTTGGGCATTTTCTAAAGATATTGTCACTTGAGAGGAAAGTACATTAATTACTTGTAGGCGTTCTGGAGTAAATACCCGACAAGTTATTTGATTCTCCAGATATAAAATAGCTAATAGTTTTCCCTGGTTAATAATTGGTATGCATAATACACTTTTGGGTTTATATTTAAGCATATATTCGCTAATTAACCCAGAAATATCTGTTCGACAATTATTGATGACAACAGTTTCCCAGGTATTTTTGACATAATTAATTATCTGTTTTGGTATATGTGTACAAGTATCAATTGGTTCTGACATCAAGTGACTTTGGACTTCATCTACTTGTTTGTCCCCTTGATTGAGCAAGTTAATTACTCTTACTTGCCAAGTATTATCTTCCTGGGGAAGAATTAAGGCGGATTTTTCTGCTCCAGAATTTTCTAAGATAATTTTGGTTAAATTAGTAATTAATTCATCTAATTTAATACTTTTGGAAATAGCTTGCACAGCTTTGAAGGCAGAAGTTAAATCCAGAAGATTGGAAATACTACTACTACTGGTACCAGAAACAGAATTATGTATCGATTGGGAAATGGAACTATGGGTAATAGTCGCAATATGTTCTAAAGTATTGAGGTTGGATTGTTGTTCTTGCAGAATGGGTTTGAGTAGTTGGGGATAGCGTTCTTCTAAGTCGTTGGTTTTGGCTTTTGCTCCCCATTTAGCATAACAGTAGTATGCTTCTTGCATATAACCTGCGGCGACTTTTTCTTTGTTCCAATTCAGGTAAAATTTGGCAGCAAGTTCGTTAGCCAGGGCTGCTTCATAGCCATAATTATGAGCTTTGGCTGCGGCTATGGCTTGTTCATATAAATCTATGGCTTCTGTTTTTTGTCCATTGAGTCGCGCTTTTTCTGCTTGTATGATTAGACATTTATGCAGAACATTTTCTGGACAAGCAGTTTGCCAATTATTTAACTTTTCTTCTAGGGGAATGAGTGCTGCTAAATGTAGTTGACGTTCTGTTTCTTCTTGGGCAATTTCAGCTAAAGATAAATGCATTAGTGCCACATAAAATACACTGGAGGGAACTTTAGTATGGGTAGCAACGGTATTTTCAATTATGCTTAATTGGGGAATTAAGTTTGGGTATGCGGCTTGATTTTCAAATAAATAGGCGTGACGAATTTTGACCGAATATAACCAAACTAGATGATAAGGAGTATTAGCGTATTTTTGTAAATACTCAGATTCACTAAAACTATCGTCATCAAAAGTAAAGAAGTTTTTGGTTAAACCCAGGAGATGGCGAATTGGTTGAATCACTCCAGCGATTAAAGCATCTAGGTTTTCTAGACTTTTAATCTGACGGAGAAAATCACCATGGTTTTGAGCGATGGTATATAGTTCATTTAAATTTTTACCATAGGTGAGGCGATCTGAACCACTGAGCATCATCATAAAGCCAACTGTGAGCCAATTACCTGCTTCCATGCCATATCTATAGGCATTTTCGTAGTAAATATCTGCTTGTGCTATGGGACGACTCCAGCTATGTACGTCCGCAGCAAATAGAAAATTTGTCATTCCCCGGACATCAGCATTATCAAACTGCTCGCAAAGCTGTACAGCCATGTCTCCAAATTGATAAGCCATAGTAAATTTCTTTAGCATGATATTAGCAATTAAGCCATAGCCAGCATAACCAAAGGGAGACATATCGCTGTTACCATACTCCAAAGATAAAGTGGTCACTTTGCCAATAGCTAGCAGTGCTAAAATTGGTTGACCATCCAGCCAGGCAGCATAGAAGAGAATTTGTAAAATTCGCAACATTTCTGCAATGCTGTCATCTGCCATTTTGGGTAAATCAAGAATAGATTCAACAGTCTGCTGCTCTAAAAACTTGTTGACTTTAGCAATTTCTTCATCTAAGCCAGTTTGGATTAATTCTTGCTCCCTTGGCATTTCCCAGCCCAGCAATTGTAAACTTTGGCCTATAATAGCCATCGCTTCAGCATTTCTTCCTTGCAGCTGATATTGAGTCACCTGCACCCGATAAATCACGGCTTTATCCAAGGGTGTTTGAGCATTAGTAAGTGCTGCCTGATATAGAGCTTGTGCTTGGTCAAAATTACCGCACAAATATGCTGATTCTGAGCCATAACGGTGCAGATTATAGATTAATTCATAGTCAGTTTGCCAAGTATTTGCAGATAATAAATCAATGCCAACCATGCAATAATTCTCAGCCGCTTGATAAGCAGCCGAGAGTTTCGCCTTTTTTGCAGCTTGTAAGTTTAAGCGAGCTAGTTGTTGTTTTTCCCCTGGAGAATAAATACCAGCTTGTCCCAGATTCAATTGATTTACTAGGTCAAAAATCCGTTCTAATTGTTCCTGTTGAGATAATCCTTGTAATAATAATTGACCAATTCTCAGATGTGTTGCTTGTTTGTATAGTTCTGGAATTAGAGAATAGGCGGCTTGTTGCACTCGGTCATGTAAAAATTTGTAATTAACAACTAGGGAAATTTTTTCTCGATTAGTTTGCTGTTCTTGGTCAATATAAAACTTATAAACTTCATCTTTTGGTATTATAAAACCTTCCTGTAATGCTTTCCATAAACTAGTAGCGGTTTCCATTTCTGATTGTTGAGAAACTATTGCTAGTGTTTCTAAATCAAATTGATTCCCAATGCAAGCAGCCAATTTCAACAGATTCTGGGTTGTTTTTGGTAACTTCTGTAACTGCAATGCCATAAATTCCACGACATCATCAGTTAATGCAGTTTCTCTGACTTTGGTAATATTACATTGCCAATAACCAGCATCTAAATTAAAGGTAATTAGCCCATCTTCATGTAAAGCCTTAATAAATTGGGTAGTAAAAAATGGATTTCCTTGGGTTTTTTGATAAATTAACTGCGTTAATGGTTGGGCTACTTCGGCGGTACAAGTTAGGGTATCTGCTACTAACTGATTCAAGCTATTTTGAGTTAATGGTTGTAAAGTTATCGTATTAATTACTGCACCAGCTTTATTCGCATTATCCAAAGTTGTCATTAAAGGATGGGCAGGGAAAACTTCATTATCCCGATAGGCACCAATTAATAATAAGTAACCACTGTTAGACTCATCCATCAATAATTGTATGAGTTGCAAAGAAGCAGAATCTGCCCATTGTAAATCATCTAAAAATATGACTAAAGGATGTTCTTTGTCTTGAAAAATTTGAATAAATTTTTGAAATAATAAATTAAAGCGATTTTGGGCTGCACTTCCCGATAATTCTGGTACTGGTGGTTGCTGACCAATAATTCTTGATAATTCCGGGATTACTTCCACAATTACTTGGGCACTATCTCCCAATACAGCCATAATTTTCTCTTTCCATGCTTTAATTATCTGGTAATTTTCTGTGCATAATTGCTCCATCAAATCCCGGAAAGCTTGGACAAATGCCGAAAAAGGAATATTCCGATTAAATTGGTCGAACTTTCCTTTGAGAAAATATCCTCTTTGTTTAACTATGGGCTTGTGAACTTCATTCACCACCGTCGTTTTGCCAATTCCCGACAATCCAGCAACTAAGATTAATTCATTATTCCCTTGGGAAACCCTCTCAAATGCTGCGAGTAATTCCTCAACTTCCTTCTGTCTACCGTATAATTTTTCGGGAATAATAAATCTATCACAAATATCCCGTTGACCAATGGGAAAATTTTCCACCTTTCCCGTTTCTTTAATTTGATCTAAACATTTTTCTAAATCATTCTTTAAACCCAATGCACTTTGATATCTATCTTCGGCATTTTTTGCCATTAATTTGATGATAATCTCACAAATCACCGATGGAATTCCTTGATGATTAATCACCTCTGGCTGTTTAGCAATATGACAATGGAGCAACTCCATGGGATCGTTAGAAATAAATGGTAATTCTCCGGTTAATAATTGATAGAAAGTTACACCTAAAGAATAAAAATCACTGCGGTAGTCAATACCACGATTCATTCTTCCTGTTTGCTCCGGAGAAATATAAGCCAGAGTTCCTTCTAAAACATGGGGATTTTTAATTGATTGGGTTTCTTTCGGAAGTAGGGAAGCAATACTAAAGTCGATTAATTTTATTTGTTTTGTTTCTGGATGAATGAGAATATTGGCGGGTTTAATATCTTTGTGAATTACGCGATTTTGATAGAGACTGTGAAGAATATCCGTCAGCTGTAGCCCTATAGCCAGAAATTCTCTTATATTGATGGCATGGGCTTGCATATATTCCCGCAGAGAAATACCACCAAAATCTTCCATCACCAGGGCATAACTGTTACCATAGGTCTCTAAGTTATAGGTCTGGATAATACCGGGAAGATTTAGAGTTTTAGCGATCGCATACTGGTTGCGAAATTGTAATAATTCGTTAAAACTAGGATACTCCTGGTTGAGCAGTTTAATCACCACTGGTTGTTGGTCCCAAGAGCGAACAGCGCGGTAAACTACTGTTCTCGAACCAGCATATAGTTGTTCTGTCAAACTATACCCGGTAATTTTTCCACTTGTGCCAACAACCATATTACTAAATCCCCTTATTTGCATTATGGATTTAGTTTTCCCAAATTATTGAGAAAATATAAGATTTATCGCAACTGTAACAATCAGAATTATTCTAGATAGGCTGTATCTGTCATAAAGTTTATTGCAGACACACTTGCTACTAATATTTTCCCATGATTTGCCTGATTTTTTTACCGAAGATGAAAAGGATACAAGCCCTTAAACTTACAGCACTTCTCAGTTGAATTAAGTACAAAACTACATAGTAAAAATCATGCTAGAATCGGTATAAATGCCAATATAAATGTACTTCATAAAAATGAGATATGCTGTATTCGTGGAAAAATTAGAAATAATTGTGCCCGAATGCATAAGCATTAATGTGCAATCATTCATAATTTCAAGCCCCTGACTTCAGTCCTTGTCATTACCAACATATTGAACACCATCAAATCGTTACAACCTTTATCCCGCCTGGGATTGAAAATCCCACCTCTCATAGCACCAAACTAGACAAGCATTCTAGTCTACTTAAGTAGACTTTGTTTATGAGCCTGGGAATTAATTCCCTCCAGGTCAATCTTTTTAGACAGACTTTTTGCTAATATCTAAAGACAAGATCGCTGAAAAACGAATTTAAGTATGAGCAAAGGCACGCTGTTTGATAAAGTTTGGGATTTACATACTGTTGGTACACTTCCTTCAGGACAAACGCAACTATTCATCGGATTACATCTGATTCATGAGGTAACTAGTCCCCAAGCCTTTGCAATGCTGCAAGAACGTGGTCTGGGGGTATTATTCCCAGAGCGTACCGTAGCTACCGTGGATCATATTGTGCCCACAACTAATCAAGCTCGCCCCTTTGCTGATACCTTGGCAGAAGAAATGATGCAGGCACTAGAGCAAAGCTGTCAAGAAAATGGTATAACTTTCCACAATATTGGTTCTGGAAACCAAGGTATTGTCCATGTCATCGCTCCAGAACAGGGACTAACCCAACCAGGAATGACCATTGCTTGTGGTGATAGTCACACCTCTACCCACGGGGCATTTGGGGCGATCGCTTTTGGGATTGGTACCAGTCAAGTCCGGGATGTTCTTGCCTCCCAAACCCTTGCTCTATCTAAGTTAAAGGTTCGCAAAATTGAAGTGAATGGTACCTTACAACCAGGGGTTTATGCCAAAGATGTAGTACTCCACATTATCCGTACCCTTGGTGTTAAGGGTGGCGTGGGTTATGCCTATGAATACGCAGGTACGACCTTTGAGCAAATGACCATGGAAGAGAGGATGACTGTTTGCAATATGGCAATTGAAGGGGGTGCCCGTTGCGGCTACGTCAATCCCGATCGCATCACCTATGAATACCTCAAAGGTAGGGATTTTTCTCCCAAAGGTGCAGATTGGGACAAAGCAGTTGCTTGGTGGGAATCCATCCGTAGTAATATTGATGCTGAATATGATGATGTAGTAGTATTTGATGCTGCGGAAATTCCCCCCACCGTTACCTGGGGAATTACCCCTGGACAAGGGATGGGAGTTGATCAGTTAGTACCCACCCCGGCAGAACTCCAGGAAGAAGACCATTTCATTGCTCAAGAAGCTTACAACTACATGGATCTTGCTCCGGGTAAACCTATCCAGGGAACCAAAATTGATGTCTGCTTTATTGGTAGCTGTACCAATGGGAGAATCAGTGATTTACGGGAAGCGGCGAAAGTCGCAAAAGGACAACGTGTTGCCCAAGGAGTTAAAGCCTTCGTAGTTCCTGGTTCCGAACGGGTGAAACAGGAAGCGGAAGCGGAAGGGCTAGATAAAATCTTTGCCGCAGCTGGATTTGAATGGCGCGAGCCGGGATGTTCCATGTGTTTGGCAATGAATCCCGATAAATTACAAGGTAAGCAAATTAGTGCTTCATCCTCCAACCGTAACTTTAAAGGTAGACAGGGTTCTGCTTCTGGACGTACTTTACTGATGAGTCCAGCAATGGTTGTAGCTGCGGCTGTTAAAGGAGAAGTTTTTGATGTGCGTCAGCTGTTGAATTAAGAATAAATAATAAGGCATTGCTGAATCTAGGTTATGAATTTATCTCACGCTCCAGGCGCAAAGACGCAGAGACAAGGAGTTTAAGTACATCATTGTCTTAGTTTCATACTTCAAATCAGCAATGCCCAAAATCTAAAATCTAAAATCTAAAATCTAAAATCTAAAATCCAAAGATTCCCCATGAATAGTGAAGTTAAGGCTGTTTCCGGACGAGGTATTCCCCTAGTAGGTAACGACATTGATACTGATCGCATTATTCCCGCTCGTTTTTTGCGCTGTGTTACCTTTGATGGCTTAGGAGAAAATGCCTTTGCTGATGATAGAACAGCATTAGCAGGTAAGCATCCCTTCGATCAACCCCAATATCAAGGTGCCAAAATTTTAGTGGTTAACCGCAACTTTGGCTGTGGCTCCTCCAGGGAACACGCACCCCAAGCGATCGCTAAATGGGGAATTCAAGCATTAATTGGCGAAAGCTTTGCCGAAATATTTTTTGGCAACTGTGTGGCGATCGGTATTCCGTGCCTTACTGCGGATACCGGAACTGTCAAGAGATTGCAAGAAATTGTTACAGATAATCCCCAGGTAGCCATGACAGTTAATTTGCAAACCATGCAAGTTACTTGTGGAGACTTTGTTGCTGCTATTTTTATGGGCGAAGGGGCAAAGAATATGTTTGTTTCTGGTACTTGGGACGCTTGTGGTCAGTTGGTATCCCATGGCGAGCAAATTAAGGCAACTGCTGGGAAATTACCATACTTAAGTTGGAGTTAGGACGTTTTTGATGTTGGCAATTGACACTAGTCCTATAAATCCTGGTAGTTACGGATTATCTCAAATCAGCGAAGGTACATTAGTTAGCCAAGCAACCTATTATCGAGTTTGTCTTAGAAGTGGTCACTTAAACGTGCGTGCGGGGGCAGGAACAGATAAAAAATAATCTTATACAAATATTCAATTTATAGCGATGTAGTTATATAGTTAGAATGAAACTATGTCTAGTATATACACTGATGACAAAAGTGGAACAACCTGATAATAGCCAATTAATACACAGTCAACTCTCTGATTGTTTAGAGCAGTTGTCTATTATTTGCCAAAATCAAGATTCCCAACAAGAATTGACTTGTCTGAGTCAAATTGCATCGCTCTACGAACAACTTTTCCAATTTTCCCATGCTTTGGATTACTATCAACAACTTTTTGCCCTAGCTTGGCAAATTAACGATCCAGAATGGCAGGAAATAGCCCTCTATAATACAGGTAATTGCTATCTACATCTAAGCTTAAGTAATGAGTCTATTCACTTTTTTACCCAATTATTGGCATTAACTCGTAAAACAGGTAATCGAGTGATGCAAGTTGCTGCTATGTGGGGTTTGGGAACTAACTATTATAATTTAGGAAGATATCACCAAGCAATTGAATATTTCCAAAATCAATTGGCAATTAGTTGTGAGATAAATGAATGTAGCTGGCAACAAAATGCTCTCACAGCATTGGGAAATACTTATCAACTTTTAGGGCAGTATGAACAAGCAATTAATTATACTCAACAAGCTTTAAAAGTAGCTTTGACATTAAGTGATATTAAAATTCAAAGTATCTCCCTAGGCAATCTCGGTAATCTTTATCTGCAATTAGAAAACTGGGAGCAATCCTGGGAAATTTATTCCCAATCCCTGGCAATTGCTCAAAAAATAGATGATAAAAATCTCTTAATGATTAGCTATTATAATTTGGGCAAAGTATACAAATATAAAGGTGAATACCAACAAGCAGAAAATTACTTTACAAAAGCCCTAGAGATTTCTCAATATATGGATGAGAAACAAGTACGTCCTAGTATTTTGCAGAGTTTAAGTGATGTTTATTTCCATGGCGAATCCATTGAACAGGCAATTGATTGTAGTACAGTTTCCTTGGAGATTAGTCGTCAAGTTAACAATCAATTTGGTGAAGCTGCTGCTTTATCCAGAATTGCCACTATTTATAAATGTACTGGAAAATATGAACAGGCTTTAATATATTATCAAAAAGCTTTAATAATTGTTCAAGAGATTGAAGTTAAACCTAGTCAGCAACAAGTATTTTTTAATATTGGGGAAGTTTATTATTTAAAGCAACAATATTTTTCAGCGATGGAGTCTTTTCGCTCTGCCCTCATCCTAGCTGAAGAGGTAAATCAGGCTGACAAACAAGCAGCATCAGCCCTAGGAGTCGCAGCCAGTTTTCATAAATTAAACTGTTATACAGATGCGATTTCCTATTATAATCAGGCATACAATCTTTACATCATGTTAGGGAATAATAATCAAGCCCAACAGATGTGGAATACTATACAAAAACTGGCATTCTTGCAAGATTAATTAAATCTTAGCCATTTCATCCCTATTTAATGAGTCGATCGCTGATTTGTTTGAGGGAGTTTCGCGTATCAACAGGACCCCGTGGCAGTGGTAGCTCTGTATTTGGCCATCCAGGTAAATAATAGCAAGGACAAACTTCCGGTGGCATTCCTAAGCTACGTACACTTACAGGCATATTACAGCGAGAACATGGATTCATTTCCCAACCCGGCGATAGAAGTTCGGCAATGGTTTGATGAGTACCTTCTAAATAACAATCACCTGTTGCTGGTGAAATAATTTGTTGCCAGCACTGTTCAAACTCATCACTATAGCGATTACCAGCGATTACTGTTCGCGGTAACAACACAATATTGCCCCGAGCAATGATTACACTTTTGCCCAATTGGAACCAGTGGGCAAGATATTCTTTTACTTCTTGTTTATTAGCCATAATACTAATTCTATATTTTTTACCATGGATTTTAAACAATAAATTTAGAATAAAAAATTAAGAGTCATAAACAATTAAATAACTTTAATTACTGTTAAGTTAGATTAGGAATTATTGCTAATATTTGGTAATGGAGAGCCTAGTTGGGAAAGATTAAGAACATATCCCCCTGTCACCAAATAAACAGTATCAGATATGGAGCTTAATTGGCGGATTAAACCACCAAGGCGATCGCGGAAAGTTCGACCGACGGGATAAGCTGGTACTACACCCCAGCCAGTTTCTTCGGCGACAAAAATCATTTGTGCACTCACTAGTTCTACGGTTGACAAAAAATCTTGGACAGTGTTTAACCAAGTAGTTTCATCTAGAGCGAGGTAATTTGCGACCCAAGTACCTAAAGAATCTACTAATATACAACTACTAGGTTGAGCATCTGCCAAGGTGTGGGATAATTCACAGGGAACCTCCAGAGTTGACCAATGTGCTGGGCGGCGCTGTTGGTGTTGTTGAATCCGTTGTTGCCATTCTTTATCGCTAGAATCGTGGTTAGCTGTAGCTATATATACTACTGACCTTTGCGATTCCCTAGCTAAGGTTTCTGCCCATTCACTTTTCCCAGAACGGGCTGGTCCAGTCACTAGAATGATATGACTCAAAATTCTGACCTCAATGTAATGTATAGTTTTTTGGTGAGTTAGCAGTTGATTACTATATTTTTCGTTCTTTAGAGGTACGGTTTTTACCCCCAAATATTATTTAATAGATAAATAATAGATAAAATTAAGCACCAATAGCACAATCAACATCAGGGTTACTTATTTCATCATGGGATAAAAAATACTCTTACCTCTCTTCCGTAAAGTCTCCCATAGGAGTAAACTAGGTTGCGGTGAACACAGAGGGGATTTACCCTCCGTTGTAGTAAGTGCCCATGGCATCTACATCTTGCATCATTCATCCTGTAGTTATTAGTGCATTTTTAAACACAATCAGGTCATGCAAACTGTGGGTATATTTTTATGAAAGTAAGCTTAAAACGCATTGAAGCAACTTTACATGATTTAGGACGTAGCACTGTTTCCACTTCCGAAAATAGTAGTAACTCCAATGGTTCTGTATCTTTTCGGATTAGTGTTGGGGCGCAATCAATGGACCCATCAACCTCCCAAACATCGACAGAGAAGGAAGACAACCCATCTGCCGAAGAGGATTTCTTTCATCAGCATATTTCCGTACAGACGTTTCCCACCCAAGCAGATGGGGAGCAATTTCCCCATCTACCCAAGTTTAAAACTCCTAGTTTTAGTAATCATCGCCATGCGGCGAACCCTGCCTTAGCCATGAATTTGTTACAAGATATTCAGGCAGATGTTGCCAAGTGGCAGAAAGAACTAAAAACCATTGTCCGGCAAATTCAGGATATTTACTTAGAAGGGCCAATTGTCAATGGTTGGCTAGAATCCCACCAAAAGCAAGAAACTAGGGGAACGGCAACGTTACGCCATGCAGAAGTTGACAGTCTGATGGACTATGTGGAAGATATTTGTGCTGCTAATGAAGGGAAGTCAGATCGATTGTCCCGTGCTGGCTATCGTTTGTGTGCTTTAGATTCCCGTGGTAAAGTGTGGTCCCGTCCTTGCCCGGCGGAGCAAGTACCTAGTGTGAGTATGGCGATTGCTCGTTATCAAAAGTTACGTCAAATATTGGGCCGCAAACAATATTTAGAAACCCGTCTCAACCACCTAGCTGAAACTCTAGTGGCTTTATACGGCCATCTCCAAGAGTGAGAGAGTGTGGGGAGTGTGGGGAAGTAATGAGTAATGAGTAATGAGTAATGAGTAATTAGTAATGAGTAATGAGTAATGAGTAAGTTTTCTTAATACCATCAACTACCAACTGTCAACTGTCAACTCCATTAATGTGAAGATTTGAAGATTTGTTCCGAAGAAACTCGGTTGGTGAGTAGGCAATTTTTGGTATAAATTAGCGGGCGATACAATAGGCAATTATGGAAACTGAGATTTTAGACTAGTTCATAGCAATCTAAAATCCAGACCTGAACCAATGTTAGATCTGCAAATTTCCGCCATTATCTGCACTCACAATCGAGATTTTTATTTAGGTGCTGCCATAGATAGCCTTTTAGGGCAGGATTTCCCCCTTGGGTTTGAAGTGGTGGTGGTGGATAATGGATCGAGGGATGGTACTCGCCAAGTAGTGGAAGAAAGACTGGGGAATCCCCGTTTGAAGTATGTTGAGGAACCGAATATTGGTTTATCCATTGCCCGTAATACTGGTGCTAGAGTTGCGGGTAGTGAAATTTTGGCATACTTAGATGATGATGCTGTTGCTAGTCCCCGGTGGTTACAAGTTTTGTACTCGGCTTATCAACATAACCAAAAATTAGCGATTGCCGGTGGTAAAGTTAATTTACTCTTTCCCCCGGGAATAGAAGCACCAAGGTGGTTATCCCCAGGATTGGCGGCTAATTTGGGTGCCTATGATTTGGGTGAAAATCTAGTTTATATTGATAATCCTGGTTTAACTCCCAGGGGATTAAATTACTCTATCCGTCGGAGTTTTCTCGAACAAATTGGTGGTTTTGACCCTCATCTCGGTCGCATAGGTCAGAAATTACTATCAAATGAAGAACTACAAATGACTGAACTTGCTTTAAAACAGGGTTGGCAAGTGGCTTATGTTCCTGATGCTTTAGTATCCCATAATGTGGCTCCAGAACGGCTACAACGCTCTTGGTTTTTAAATCGTGGGTGGTGGCAAGGTATTAGTGAGTGCTATCGGGAACAATTAATGGGTAAAGCAGGATTTGCTCAAATTCAGGGAGGTAGTGAAAGATTTGTGCGTGGACTATATAAGTCATTACAACATTTTTCTGACCCTGCTGAACGGTTTGATAAATTTGTGTATGCTTATGGTCAAATTGGTTATTTAAATGCAGTTATTCAGGGCTTAATATCTACACCCATGGGGAAAAAGTAGGTGTAAATAGGAGTCATTTGATTAATATTTAACTAATAATTATGTAAAATTATGTCTACAAAAATTCCTGTTTCTGTATTAATTCCAGCCAAAAACGAAGAAGCTAATTTACCAGCTTGCCTTGACAGTTTAGCAAGGGCAGATGAAATATTTGTAGTGGATTCCCAAAGTAGCGATCGCAGTGTGGAAATTGCTCAAGCTTACGGGGTAAATGTAGTGCAGTTTCATTTTAATGGTAGTTGGCCAAAAAAGAAAAATTGGTCTTTGGAAAATCTCAGTTTTCGCAATGAATGGGTACTGATTGTTGATTGTGATGAGCGCATTACTCCGGAGTTGTGGGTAGAGATTGAACAAGCAATTCAAAACCCTACTTATAATGGTTACTATCTCAATCGTCGGGTATTTTTCTTGGGTAAATGGATTCGCCATGGTGGAAAATATCCCGATTGGAATTTACGTTTATTTAGACATAAAATAGGTCGTTACGAGAATTTAAATACTGAAACTATTGCCAATACGGGTGATAATGAAGTTCATGAGCATGTGGTTTTGCCAGGTCAAGTGGGCTACCTAAAAAATGATATGTTACATGAGGATTTCCGCGATTTATATCACTGGTTAGAAAGACATAATCGCTATTCTAATTGGGAAGCAAAGGTTTATTATAATATTCTCACAAAACAAGATAATAGCCATACTATTGGGGCAAATTTATTTGGTGATGCTGTTCAACGCAAGCGGTTTTTAAAAAATATTTGGGTGAGGCTGCCATTTAAACCAATTTTGCGATTTATTTTATTTTACTTCATTCAATTGGGCTTTTTAGATGGTCAGCCTGGATATATTTATGCCAGACTGTTGAGTCAATATGAGTATCAAATAGGGGTGAAGCTATACGAATTACGCCATTGTCATGGGCAGTTAAATACAGTTAATGCTAATAATAACCCTGAAAAATTTCAGTCATCTCTCACTGCAAACATATAGCACTACGTGCAAGTAATAAGTAATAAGTAATAAGTAATAAGTAATAAGTAATAAGTCTAATGCCCATGGGTTTGGGGATTGAGCAATGTTCTAACGTGTATGCATAGTGCTATACAATACTCTCTTCGATCAATCTAGAATAAACAACATATAACTGTTTTTCAAAATCCAAAATCTAAAATCTAAAATCCAAAATTGGTATGGCATGACACATGATCGACCCTTTGTAAACCTGCGTCAATACGATCAATCTTGGTTCGATCGCGGACGGGCAGGTTGGTATATTTTACTATGGTGGCTGGTACAAGCGATCGCTTTTCCCCTTACTCCCCATCCTTGCAATAGTTGGCGTTGCGCTTTGCTGAGACTCTTCGGCGCTAAAATTGGCAAAGGTGTGATAATTCGACCTACTGCTCGTTTTACCTATCCGTGGAAAGTCAGTATTGGTGACTATAGTTGGATTGGAGATGATGTTGTTTTATACAGTCTGGATGAAATTCACATTGGCGAACACTGTGTAGTTTCCCAAAAAAGTTATCTATGTACGGGAAACCATGATATCCATGACCCTGCTTTTGGCTTAAAAACAGCTAAAATTACCATTGGTAATGGAGTATGGATTGCTACTGATAGCTTTATTGCACCAGGAGTAGAAATTGGTGCCAACGCCGTCATTGGTGCCCGTAGTAGTGTTTTTAACAATATCCCCCATGGGCAAGTATGTTGGGGAACTCCCTGCCGTCCTCAGTATTCCAGACAAAAAGCTCAACAGGACTAATCTCCTTTCTCTATGAATACCTCTAGGTTGAAATTTTCTGCATATTTTTACTTAGAGGGTCAAAATGTTTTGTAAATTTTGTACTTTCATCGTACAAAGCACCAGTTAAATTAGCTCCATAAAGCTTGGTATGTTGGAGTTTAGCTCCCCGTAAATTAGCATGTTCTAATTGAGCACAAGTGAGATTGGCTCTGGTTAAATTGGCTTTGGCTAAGTTCGCACCACTGAGATTTGCTCCCCAAAGTTTAGCTTTGGCTAAATTCGCTCCAGTCAAGTCTGCTCCCCAGAGATTGATACCGGGACAGTTCATTCCAATTAGCTTTAATTGTGAAAGATTGACTCCTGTAAAGTCTCTCTCTCCTGCATCATAAAGTCGCTTCAGCTCATCAGCATCCATAATGAATCATTTTTAATTAACAGGACTTAGGCAAACAAACCGGGTTTCTAGAAAAAACGCGAGTTTTAACCATGGAAATATCAGAAAAACCAGGTTTTTAGTGTCCCGCGAACAAGTCCTGACAATTTAGACTATATAGCAATCCTAAATCATTTGTGAAAAGTTAGATCCCCGACTTTTTAGAAAAGTCGGGGATCTGAGCCTCTCCATTTTTTGTTCTTGTTTACCATCGAAAAATTTATATAGGATTTTTTGTATTCAGGATAACCAAAATACATCAAGAAAATGATGATATTACTCGGAAATATTGATGATAAAATTCCTAGAAGGTAATAAATTCAACTCACTGATAACTAAAATGCTCGCACCAACTCAGGCAATCCCTGCCAAAATTTTTCATTGGCTGAATATTGTCAGTGTGTTTATTATGCTCACTAGTGGACTACAGATTTATAATGCCAATCCGGTTTTTGGTGGACGTGGGGGTTGGGAGATTCCACCCATATTTACCTTGGGGGGTTGGTTAGCTGGGGGAAGACACTGGCATTTTGCCGCTATGTGGATATTTTCCCTGAATTTATTGTGGTATGGTTTGTATATTTTGCTTACGCGACGGTGGCAACATCGGTTTGTGGGAACTAAGGATTTAAAAGCACTGCAAAAAAGTCGCAATCCCAAACGCTTGGTTTATGCTTGGCATCGCATTGTATATACCAGTATTATTCCCATTCTCCTACTGGCAGTGCTGACAGGGCTAGGAATGTATAAACCCGCCCAACTCCATTGGATTGTAGATATGTTTGGCAGTTGGCAAGCCCTACGGATTGTCCACTTTGCCAGTGTACCCCTATTAATTGTGTTTGCGATCGCTCACTTTTGGTTAGGGAAGCAAGCAGGTGGGGAGAAATTAACAGAATCTATGTTTTGGTGAGTTAATGATAAGAGTGCGAATAATATCATTTCCGTTTGTATCGGAATTATTTAAATTTCCTTCTTCTGCCTCTTCCTCTGCGCTCTCTGTGCCTCTGTGGTTTTTTTATCATTCCGATGTAACCGGATTTGATATAACTGGTAATTTCCGGCTATTTCTCCCCGAAACAATCTATCAACAAGTTAACTAAGTAAAATTAAACATAAAACCTCACCCCGCCTGACGGCACCCCTCTCCTTAATAAGGAGAGGGGCTGGGGGTGAGGTTTGCCTCTTACATTAATTACGCCTACCTACTTAAAATCATGAGTTTGATTCGTTTATCCCGCCGTCAATTTTTACAGCTTTCAGGTTTATCCACTGCAAGCTTATTTTTAGGTGGTTGCGGTACCCCTATATTAGAGGATGTGGTGGGTGAGGTTTCCGAGCCCCTGAATCAGAAGGTTGGTAGTTTATTACTTAAGCCCCAACAGCCGGTTCCAGAATTTTCCCTTGATGATATTCAACCGGAGGCTTTGATAGTTAATACTTTTAGAAGCACTCCTAATCTTGACAGAGATAAATATCGTTTAATAGTAGATGGTGAGGTTAAAAATCCCCTAAGTCTCTCAATGGCAGACATTCAGGGTTTACCTTTTACTTCCACAATTATTCGCCATGTATGTGTTGAAGGTTGGGCTGCCATTGTCCAATGGGGAGGGGTGAGACTCAGAGATATTGTCGCCCTTGCCCAACCCCTGGATACTGTCCGTTATGCTTATTTTGAATCTGCTGATGGTTATTACTCTAGTTGGGATATTGCTTCCTCTCTCCATCCCCAAACTTTACTCGCTTACGAAAAAAATCAGTCACCTTTACCGGTAAAAAATGGTGCGCCTTTACGTTTAGCTGCTCCCATTAAGCTTGGTTATAAACAGAGTAAATGGGTAACTCGGATTATTTTACTTAGTCGTCTACCTCGTTTTCAAGGGTACTGGGAGGATCAAGGATATGAATGGTTTGCAGGTATTTAGAGTTGACAGTTGACGGTTGACAGTTGACAGTTGACAGTTCTTGAGTCGAACAATACTGTCCTAAGCAATATGTCCATTGCTATAAGATTTTGAACAAAGAATGGGACAGATGGGTAGGGAACATCAACAATCCCTTAATATATAAAATGATTTTGTGGGTGCCGTGCCCTGATTAAGAATGCATATAGGATATTTCATATTAGTAAAGTACATTAATACGGGCAGGAATGACCATCCCACAAAAGATTTTGTATGTAACCTTGTACTTTTTTCCTGCAAGGTGTTGTGTGTTTACCAGAAAATATGCCAGTTGCGTAATATCATTTCCGTTTGTATCGGAATTATTTAAATTTCCTTCTTCTCCCTCTTCCTCTGCGCTCTGTTGTGCCTGGAGTGGTTTTTTTATCATTCCGATGTAACCGGATTTGATATAAGTCCTAAAAAAATGAAAAATGCCCCACGTCTCAAAGTGGGGCAGTTGTTTCTATAAGTAACTGCTCAACCAATAACAGGATAACTGTCAATTGAATAGTTGATATATGGGGTCAACCCATCTTATGGATATCCTTCTGGGGGGATTCGGGTAGATTTTTACATGATTGTATTGGGACGCATTAACCAAATCACCTCTTCATTGGTCAAATTATCCACACCTTCTTGGCGAATTAAGGAGCTGTCATAACTGGCTTGGGCAAAAGAAATAGTTCCATTGGTACGGAAATTGTTAGTAATCGCCACCCGGGTATGTCCCCCATCTTGAACTCCACTACCTTGATGATCTACTAATAAAAAATCACCGGGTTTGATTTGAGCCAGTAATTCTTGAATGCGTCCTCTGAGTTCTGCTGCGGGTAAGTTGGTGACAGGAATTTCATCGATTAGTTGAAAGCGAACGGGATTACCATTCCTAGGTGCATATTTATCAGTCCACTTAAACCACTGGTTCGCATTGGGATATTCACCTTTACCGTCATCAGTATTATCTCGGTAAAAAGGAGGCTCGTAACCACCTTTACGCAGTACGTTACCGCCAAATAAATTACATTTCCAGCGATTGATGAGAAAATTAAAAGTTCTGTCGGTGGGTACGTTGTGCTTGGGATCGATATTTATCCAAGGTTGGGGAACGCCGTAGTATTGGGCAATATCACCAGTACAAAGTTCCTGGGCTGCATTTACTAAATCTTGAGGAGTAGGCTTGGTAATTCCTGGCACATATGTTTGACGCAGGGCTGCATCAATGGCTTTGGCTGTTTTCTGCCCTAATTTACCATCTACAACCAGTCCATTATCTTGTTGAAATGCCCGTACAGCTTTAGTGGTTTCATTGCCGTAGTCACCATCAGCACCAAACCCTGGTAGCATATAACCTAATTGACCTTTACGGCTAGCTAAAGCAATTAATGCCCGTTGAACATTGCGGACTGAAGGATGTTTGCGTCCATCTTCGGGTAAACTAACGCCCCCGTTAAGTAAATCAGTCTCACTAGCAAGATTAGCAATTCCATCACTGACTCTCACCTGACTACGAAGACTTAGCAACAGTTGATTTAACCAGTTACCCACCCCTGATTCTAAGGTATCAACATAATTGGTAGCGATCGCTTCAACTTCTCCTTTCTTTACCCGCCCCGATTTTACCTGTTTTTCCAGTTCTACCATTTCGGATGCAGTAAATCGTGCATTTGTAATTAAGTTGTTAATGGGAGCTGATAAAGGTGGCATAATTATTCCCCGGATATTAATAAAATTTATTACTTAAATGTTCTCTCTTGTTTGTACTACATCATCTGTGTTAATGATTGCGGAAATTGTGCAAAACAAATCATCCGTTGTCGATAATCCGGTTTATTTACTGATTGACTATAGTTACTAGAAATATAATCAAATATTTCTAGCTTGGTAAGGTTTATACCTTAAGTTTTGTAACGGGAATTTAGACTCCCTAATTTTATTAAAAAATTGTAACATATAGCAATCTTATTTAATTTGTAAAAATGAAGAAGCTCAGAACCCCGACTTTTCCAAAAAGTCGGGGTTCTAAACCTCTCGCGAATGATTTAGGATTGCTATAGCTGATGTAGTAAATATTTCAAAATCTAAAATCTAAAATATAAAATCCAAAATGGTATAACTTATATGAAACTGGAAAACATTACTAACCGGCTGAGTGAAGCACAAGTAAAAGCCGATTATGAGCTAGTTATACAAATCCAAATCAGATTGAGAGGTTTGGGTTTATATCCTGGGGGAAGATTTATTGATGGTGATTTTGGCCCGAGAAGTCGCAGAGGTGTGAAAGATTTTTGTGATGCGGTGGGTTTACCATTTCCTCAATATGACCAAACTTTTGCTCGCAAGCTCTTAGAAACGAGGTATTTACCCTCTAGGTTGGCAATGACTAATAGCAACCGGGAGCAAATTTTTAACAATTTATTGAGTATTGCTCAAGGAACTAAACTTTCATCAAGTGAACTAGCTCCTTTTTTGCACCGGGGACTAAAGAATTCCAAATATGCGGCGGAAATTTCCCAATATCCCCAAAGAGTTGCCAAAAAATATAATAGTTCTGATTCACCTTCCCCTTATCAACCCTATCCCCAACGAGGGATAATTCCCACAATCGATCGAGAAGGGTTAAATTTTCTCCACTCTGATATTAAGGAAGCTTGTATTTGTATTGGTAACTTTGTCAATGGTGAAATTCAAGCACGGTGGTTGGGGAAAAATGCTTTAGCAGAACGACAATTTTGGAGCTCGACAAAAATAATTCCCATTTTAAATGTAGTTTGTGACGCTAATACAAATTTCCCGAATATTGATATTGCTAATTGTTATATAAATCAAAATATATATCAATTCACCGATATTATTTTAGACATTCTGACTTATCAAGGCAAACTTGTTTCTTCCAACTCCGCGGCCGCCACATTAAAATTGTTTTGTACCCCAACATCTTTAGAAAACTGGTTGAAAAATATCACAGGTAATCAACAACTTAATTTTCGTAGTGGGTATGGGGAAAACCCCTTTATTAGGCAACCAGAATTAATCGATCGCCTGTCTGGGAAAAAAGTACTCGATCCACCATTTAATAGCCTAGAAATTGATAAAAACTACATATCAGCCTACGATTTAACGCGAATAATTTCCATGGTAGGATGGCATTTACATTTACCAGAAAATGCTCGATTACCCGGTGCAAATTGGCAAAGCTTGCAAAGTATTATTACTACCATGGGTCATGACAGAGCGCGGTATGTGGAAGTAGCAATAGAAACACTCGGTTTAGAATATGCGATCGCATCTCCGGTAATCCTTTCTAAGCTTGGTAATGGCTATAGTAATACCAGGGGCACAAATGAAATTACTTATGTTGCCTTTACTCAATTTCTAGATGAACGTAATATTGATAACAATGAAGATAGTAAATTCCGCACATTAGCAATGACCTTACGTGCCATGGTGCCACCATCGCAGACTTTTGTCGAAGTTGATGCTCGTATGGCCGCAGAAGTCACCGAAATTATACGTAGATTAATTGTGAATCAACTGGTTTGAAAAGTTAAGTCCTCGACTTTTTGCAGAAGTCGGGGATTGAGACACCATTCATTTTACAATTCAAATTGGATCAGATTTTATTGATTATGATTGGATCATTCTAATGAAAGGATTTTGGAAAACAGATAATCCGTTATCCGTTATCCGTTGTCTATTTTGGATTTACTGATAGACATTGTTGAATGCCCAAACCCATGAGCAGTAAACTTATTACTTATTACTTATTACTTATTACTTATTACTTATTACTTGCGCGTAGCACTATAAATTCCATGTCCCAAGAACCACCAAACTCCCCACAGCCAAAAAATAAACGTAAATCTCGTTCCCGTAGAGGCTCCGATGGTACATCCCCAACAAAATCCTCTCAGCCGCCATCTCGGCAAAATATTGTCAGTAACCTTTTACGGGGTATAAGTGGATTATTTGAGACAGGAGCAGTAAAATTACCGACTCCAGCACGGATAGGGATAATAGCTGTAATAGTAGCGATGGCAATTTGGGCAATTTCCAATTTATTCTCAACTAAACCCAATCAAGTTGCAAATGTTACGCCAACTCTGGAAACACCTGTATCCAATATCGAGAAGGAATTAGAAGTAAAACCAACACCCTTACCAGAAGTAACACCTACCCCATCTATTGAGGAAACACCCCTACCTCAACCAGAAACAGAACCAACACCCGCGTTACAAATAATACCTACCCCATCTATTGGGGAAACTCCCCTACCCCAACCAGAAACAGAACCAACACCCGCACCAGAAATAACACCTAGCCCATCTATTGAGGACACACCCTTACCCGAGCCAGAAACACAAGTAACACCGACTCAATCTACTGAGGAAATACCCCCATCCGAACCAGAAACAAAAGCAACAGCAGTACCAGAGGAAACACCCCTATCCGAGCCAGAAGTAACACCTACTCCCATACCCCCGAAAAAAATAGTCCTTACCCCGGAACAAGCCTTAATTGCAGCCATAGAAAATAAAGTAGCAGAAATTAGCGATCGCATTGCACCAGGATTAATACAATCAATTCAAGCTAACTTTCGTACCAGTAGTTTAACTGTTATTATTGGTGACCAGTGGTATAATTTGCCAACATCCGAACAACGCAAACTAGCAACAGATATGCTACAACGCTCCCAAGAACTAGATTTTAGTCATCTAGAAATTATGGATGCTCAAAAAAAGTTAGTAGCCAGAAATCCCGTTGTTGGGACTGAAATAATTCTTTTTACACCAGTATCAAAAAGTTAGGTTAATAATGGTTAACACCTAGTGTCGAGGCATAAAAGCTGGAGTTATTTCATGTTAGCTTGAACACTTATCATTAAAGCTCACGCTCCAGGCGCTCCAGACGCTCCAGACGCAGAGAGAATAAGGAGTTTTTATCGCAACTAATTACCCGGACATGATATTACTGCTTTATTAAGATTTGACCACTTAAACCAGCTAAATCAAATGCTTCCCCTCCAATTATATCCAGTTCGGGAGATTCTTATTATTCGGATCGTGGTGCAAACATTTCAAAACTCTTTCTCCCCCTGCACCGGAGCCCCTGCCCCCTTGCAGTCTTAACCATAAGTCTTTAACCGAACATGATATTATTCCTTCTCTCTATCACTCCTCCACCTGTAGCCAGTGAAGTAAATCATCCATAGTTGTAAAATCCAATAAGGCTTCCCCAAGGGCTTCTAATTGATTGAGAGAAAGAGATTGTATACGCTGTTGTAATTGTGGCGATAACTCTCCCACTCGTCTTTGTAATAGTCTCAGGATAATTGTCTGCTCCCCTTCTTGTTTCCCTTCTTGTTTCCCTTCTTGTTTCCCACGTTCATAACCTATACGCTCTCCCGTAGTCACGTATCTCATAGTACGCTCCTGCTCAAATTGTTTAAACTCTTCCCAGAATTGATTTTCCAACTCCTTTGGCAATATCATAACCCAATCAATAAATCGATATAGGTTGCGAATATCCTCCTCTTGCCAACCTAAATTATAAAGTCTACGTATCAAGCTAAATTTCCAGATTTTGCGCTCTTGTGGTTGTTTTTGCGTCTGCTGTGTTTTCAAGTGCGCCATTACCACAGTTGCAATAGTCAGTCGAGTGAAGGTGATTGTATTGTTTGTAGAAGAGGAAGTGAACTCAGATGATGAAACAAAGGAGTCTGTGTTAGAAAGTTTTCGTACTGCTTGGAAGGAAGCAAAA
>JAAUYD010206282.1_pt1 | contig 31280 bp, 23 predicted proteins | sample 7278101 | NCBI WGS metagenome assembly JAAUYD01 (sample SAMN14350128, study PRJNA611818) | marine sediment metagenome | isolation source: surface marine sediment (0.6m) | place: French Polynesia: Moorea | collected 2018-08
AACCCGTCTGAAAAATCGCCCCAAATTAATATCAAAAATAGCCAAGTACCATGACTGGGAGTTATCAGAATGATTGATTATTGATTCATAAAGGCCAGTGAATGTACCATAGTTCATATAGTTTTTTATATACCACCAACTAGAAATCATTAAAGAACCAATAAGAAATATCACTAAGTGACTTAAAAAATTTTTTAAAGAGATACGTTCATATAAATTCTTTAGTAAATATAAAGCTATTATTGGTGGAATTGCGGCAGTAAAGTATGCTTTAGTTAATAATCCAAGACCAAGTGTAATTGCTAATCCAGCCGTTAACAAATAACTCCAATTTCCATTCCATATTACCCCACATAAGAGAATCATAATCGTAAAAAGTGGCACGCCTAAAGAATCATTTCCTATGCGAGATGTATCGAAATAAAATAGTGGCATAGAAATTACGATGCCTATTACAATAACTTGGATGACCTGATCAGAGTGAAACCATTTACGAATAGCTAGATAACCAAAAGGGATGGTAAGTGAGCTTATAAGTACACTTAACAATCGTAGTGAAAATACTCTATTAATTAAATCGTAATTGCTCATCAATGAATATATAGGAACGCAAAATAGATAGTAGAGAGGTGGATGCTGCGCCTGATATTGGCCCCTTTCCCCTTCAGAATCTAATTTGCGAAAATCCTTTGGTATATTTATAAGAGAGTTTCGCAGCTGTATCCGATCTTCTCTTGAAAGTTTCCAATAATCATAAAAAGTATATCCTTTCTCAGAAAAGGAAGAGTGTGGTAAATATAAGAATGACTCTTTAATTTCCATCGAAAGTTTGGATTTCTGAGCGTGGGGAAATCGGGAATGTTCAGCTATTTCTTGAATGTAAGAATAGTGCCATGGCTCATCAAACCCCTCGAATACGGGTGTAATTGATATATATAAAACCCCTTTAAGTACACATGTCCCCCAAAACAACAATATTAATATTTTATTTGAAATTTTTAACTCCAGTCTTCTATTTTTGTAAATTTCAATTTTTATTAGGAAATCAATTAGGTGGTCTCAAAGAAAGGTTTTTCAGCCGAATCTCTTCTCCGGCAATTAGACCGATCGGCATCCAAAAAATAATCCATCCCAAATTTGGCTTGTATAGTATATGGGTATAATCAAATGTCATGCAGATAATGAAATATACAAAAATTGAAATGAATATCCAATTTCCCAAATCAAGAAAATATTTATAACTATGCATAAATGTTGTCAAAATCAATAACAAAAGAAGCCCGCCACCTATTACGCCGCCCTTGGCGCTAACTAAAAGCAACAAATTATGGGCACTTAACATTTTTTTTTCTATCTGCATATTAACATCTGCGAACCATCCTTTCCCAAACAATGGCGCCTCCGATATATGCTTTATAGCCCCTTTCCAGAGAGTTAATCGATAAGAAAGTCCCCTTTCGTAAAAACTTCGAATACCCAAATCATAAAATTCTAAAAAGACCATAGATACAATCAATAGCGTTATGAATAGTCCTATCATCTTCCAGTTTTTAGCAAAAATGGACTCCATCACCAGCACTATGATGAAAGCAAGCAAAGGACCGCGGCTTTGACAGAGTAAAATATACACAAATAAAGTCAGACAGACAAACCAGTAGAATATTTTATGCCATGCGTATTTCGAGCAAAGGATTGAATGAAATGCAAGAATTCCGATAAATCCGAAATACATTGAGGCTTGATTTGGATTCTGAGTATATTCAAAGTAGCCAACCAATCTGGCTCTTGGAAAATTCTTTGAGTCATAAAAAATTAATACCATTATAATCGCAGAAATACAGGCAGCTGAGCACAGCCAAAACTTCATTTGGTCAAAATTCTCCTCCGAGATTGACGAAAGCATCATTGTCACCATTAAAAAGATGACAAGCATAAGTAAATAGCGACTAAGGTCGTAATAATTTTCATGGGATAAATTTGTATCTGTCCAAAACATGCTAGCCCAAAAATACAGTAAGAATAATATGCTTAGTTGGAACAGCGTACTTCTTATACAATTTCGAATAAAACTTGAATCGAGACCGATTAAAAAAGGCACTATGACAAAGAGATAAAAATAGTTACGGTGTAAATGATTATTGGGTGAGAAAAAAAAACCTGCTAAAAAAATTAAATATGTATACCTTAAAAATTCTGTTTGTTGTAACTTATATCGGATACTATGAACGATACTAGAAATACTTTGGTTGAACTCTTGGTTCATCCTAAATTCCTTTTTGATATAAAAATTAATTGAAACATTGGTGTTTTGGTCCGCCACAATCGCGCGAGCCACTCTCCTGCTGACAGGTTGTTTTATTTGAAAAACCGAAACCAAGCAATACAAAAAAGGGCTCCCACACCGTCCTTCCAGGTAATCTTTTAGCCTTCCTCGTAGGAACGACCGCTGTAGATTATGGGAACTTCATAGATTTTGGGCAGCAGTCTGGCAATTTTGGCGGTGACCTCGGGCTCAAAACCGAAGCGGTTCGATTTCAGATTAATCCGATCTGGATCTTTTTTCTTCGTTATAAACGGGCATGACAACTGAAAGTTTGATGACAAATCCTATTTTCAATAAAGGCCTGAGCAGTACCGTCCAGGCCTTTCGTAAATAAAAAACAATGCTGTATTCATTTTCTTTTGATTGGCCCTGCCTTGAACTAAAATTCGATTAATTTGGCAAGATCCAGGTCATATATCCTGGTATTCTTAGTTTTTGTAATATCCCAAATTTTACGATATACGGTTCGACGCTGCCGCCGGCTGGGTTTAAAATCCGCAGAATAATAATGATAAAAACGCAGCCGGTCCTTGAGGGTAATGGCATTGCTAATGGAAGCATTGAGTTGGGCCAGATTGTAAATTTTGTTATACTCACTGAGACGGCGAATTCTGACACCGTCAAGATCAACCATATAATAATCTGAATCCCGGCATAGCACATTACTGGATTTAAAATCCCGCTGCCAGACATCGGTATCATGGAATTTTCTAATCCAAAGTGCAAGTTTCTTGAGGGCTCGGCGTTTGCTCCGTTCTTCAGTTAGCCCCGAGAGATAGGCATTCAGATGGAATCGGTCACCCAGCAATTCAGCCAAAAAATAAGTATGACCTTGGGTTTCAAAATAGCCCAACGAATAGGGAACGTTAATACCTCTGACCTCAAGAGCCCGGGACATTTTCCAGCTGACCAAACAGCGATTTTGGTGAAAAAACCGTCTGGGGTGCTTTTTCAGGCAAACTCCTCGGTAACAGATCACGTGGGACCCTTTTAGGGATTCCCCTTTTTCTTCGGCCTGTTTCAGTTCCACCGTACCCCAGTTAAAATCTTTACGCTTGTAGCCGTGCAGCTTTCGGCCTTTTATTTTATCGAATTGGCTGCTGTTTTTACAGCATCGTTTTGACCTCGATCGATAGCGGCGACGTTGGTGACGCCGGAGCGCAGCAATGGCTTCAGAAACGACCACGGGTTTAGAAAGACCCTGGTTGTAACCCTCTAGAAATTTGGCCACCCAGGTTTTAGGATCAACCAGTTTGCATAGGTTCAAGATAGTCCGTCCGATGTTGTTTATCTTCAACCAATGAGGCATCCAAGGCAAAAAATAAACCTCCTGGGCATCCAGGAGAAAAATCTGACCTTGGGGACTTAAAATAAAATTTTTGCGATTCAAATCAGCATGATAAACACCTGATTGATGCAAGAAGGCCGTATATTGCCCGAGGCGTTGCACATCATGAAAAGAATTGACAGGTAGGTGCGACCCCGGTAACTGCTCGGTTAGCAAAAAATAGGATTTAGGACGAACAATGTTCTGTTGCCCTTTGGCTAGCGGCTTTGCGGCCGGGACATTTGCATATCTCAATCGGTGGAGGTTGCGCCATTCGGCCCATCGCCGACGAGGTAAAAGGAAGTGCCTCAAACGATCTTTAGTTCTAACGAGGAAGCTGCGCTTGAGAAAATAGCCGCCGCCAACCGTTTGAAGATAATATACCTGCCGTCGGTTGTCTTCCTTGATAACTTGGCATGTCTCAACTTCCGACAATAATTCTTGGAAACGAAAATTTGGATTTAAAGAGCTTGCGGTGATACGATAGTTAGAAAGTTCCCGGGTCAGGGTGCTTTTTAGACAGGTTTTTCCGGATGCCGTATTCACAGACGCTGATCCTTTTTTTAATAAAATTTTTGACCCCCCTGAGCCCTGAATTGGTCGAATGAAAATTAACAAAATCTTGTGGTGGAGGCAAGGGCATTTAAAGCGGGGTCCAGGTTAAGCGCATAAGTGAATATCAGTAGATAAGTAAGATAGAGTTTGGGTCCTTGGACTTTGAGATTTGGATATTGTTTGGAGCTTGAATATTGAGATTTGGGAATTTTGGTCAATGATGATGGTACTAAATTGTTGCAATTTCAACCGGTTATCATCAACTTTGCCGGATCCCTGCGATTGATTTTCCATGCCTTGCAAATATTGGTTAAAAATGCCATAAAGCGCCTGAATCCCAGTGGTATGCTTTCTTTTGGTTGGAAAATTCAACAAAAATCGAGGCCCATTTCAATGCCTAATCAAATCGTTCGCCCTATATTTATCGTCGGCGCACCATGCAGCGGCACCAGCATTTTTTACCGTACATTTGCAAAGCATCCCGATTTGGCCTGGATTTCAAATATTACCAAAAAAATTCCGTCCTCTCTCTGGCTGACCCGATGCATCATGCTGTTTCGCAACGACCATCGCCCCACTGAAGCCAACAACGTCTGGCAAAAATTTACCAATAACAAGGATGAGTTCCTTGACCAGGGGGATGTCACCGCTGCGGCTCGAAAATATTTCCATACGGTTGTGCGCAATAATCTGCAGATTTTCAATAAACCGCGCTTCGTAAACAAGTGCCCCGGAAATTCAGTCCGAATTGAATTCCTGAAAGAAGTGTTTCCGGATGCGATATTTATCCATATTCTTAGAGATGGCAGGGCTGCTGCCTATTCCATTCTGCGGGCCAGACAGAGGCATTCCGGGAACTATTGGAGTGTCAAACCGCCCGGCTGGCAGAACCTTTTAGAGCTACCGATGGTCGAAGCATGTGGTTTACAGTGGAAGATGATCGTGGAGACACTCCTGCAATCGGCAAAAAAAATACCCCAAGAGCAATTCATGCAAGTAAGATACGAGGAATTTGTTGCCCGCCCTGCTGAAATGCTCAATAAGGTGGCTGAAAAATGCGGACTGGTCTGGCAGGATTCTTTACTGCAAGCAATCACCGTCGGGATGGATAATCGTAATTTCAAATGGCAAGCAGAGATGCAGGATACGGATAAGAATACACTAAATGGGCTACTGGGCAGTTTCTTGAAGCAGTTGGGATACGCAGTCTAGGTCTTCTGTCGAACTACGCAGAAAAAAGCCGAATTCACAAAATCCTATGCCTACGAAACGGACTATTGATGGGTATCATTTCGGGTTCTCTCTAAATCTGACGGATTCTCATTTGAGGACCTTGGTTAGCCTATTTCAGCATTTAGAGCCCACCGTTCCGCCATTACTGGATGGCAGAGCCTCCGTAATCCCAACTCAACTGAAGGGAATCGGTCCGGTTGTCATCAAACAATACCGGCGGGGCGGATTAGTGCGGTATTTTATCAAACAAAGATATCTCAAACTATACAGAACCCGTGCCCAGCATGAATATGAGCTACTGGATAGGGTCGGTGCATTTGGTATCAATGTTCCCCAACCCATTGCTTATGCCTATCTCGGCCGACTGTTCTACCGCGCCTGGCTCGTCACAGGGCAAATCAGTCAGTCGATGACCCTGGCCCGATTGAGTCTGAACGACGAAAAAAAAGCCGGTATCGCTATGGCATCGGTCATCGAACAAATTTCATCGCTGATTCGAAATGACATTTTGCATGTTGATTTGCATCCCGGCAACGTGGTCATTGACGCTGAGGAAAAAGTTTATTTGCTGGATTTCGACAAGGGAAGCGTTTATCATGGCAATAGGCAAAAGCTGAGAAACAGATATCTCACCCGCTGGCAACGAGCAGTCGCCAAACACCAGCTCCCAGATATACTCAGCCAAAACTTGCGGACAGGGCTTGAAAATCTCCAGGTTTAGGAGCTTGAAAAACCCGAACTGAATACATTTGAATACACTGTCAAATCAAAAATTACCCGATTCCCCATCCATTCTCATCATATTGATGGGTTCTTTGGGAGATGTTGCCAGAGGACTCTGTCTGGTGTCCCATATAAAGACCCATCTGCCCCGCAGCAGAATTACCTGGCTTGTGGAGCCCAAGTGGTCGGAACTTGTCCGGTGTCATAGCCAAATCGACAATGTTATTGTTTTTCAGCGGGCCTGGCGACTCTCGGCTGTATGGCAGTTGTATAAAAGCCTCAATCGGGAGCATTTCGATATCACCCTGGATCTTCAGCGCATCTTGAAGAGTGGATTTTTTTCAATGCTTTCAAGGGCCCAGCGACGCATTGGTTTTCATCGGCAAAACTCCAAAGAACTCAACTGGGTATTTAACAATGATCATATCAGTTTCTATAATGATAACCTTCCTAAAATCCAACACTACTTGAAGTTTACCGAACATCTGGGCTTACCAGCCCCGAACAATCTGGAATTCGGTCTGTGTAGCCGGCAGATAGATGGCGTATTGCCACCGACGATAGCGACCTTGACCCATCCGTTTGTGGCCTTGGTCCTTGGTGCATCGTGGCAGTCTAAAGACTGGTACTTCGATGGTTATTTAGAATTAACCCAACATATTTTATCCAACCTGAAGTTGAAGGTCGTCTTGCTGGGGGATGAATCCCGAATGATGCTGGCAGAAGAACTAAGCCAGCGAATCGATCAGCCGGGTTTAATCAATCTCGCTGGGGATACCTCCTTGATAGAGCTAACCGCCGTTCTTAAAAAGGCCGCGGCCGGGGTCGGACCCGATTCGGGTCCCGGTCACCTGGCAGCAGCTGTGTCGACCCCCTTCGTTACCCTTTTCGGTCCGACCTCCGCCAAGCGTACGGCACCTTTCGGATATGAAGACCTCGTCGTATCCACATCTATGGTTTGCGCTCCCTGCTATCGGAAAAAGTGCCCCGAAGATCACCGGCAGTGCATGTATGGCATTCAATCAAGTCAGGTTGCCAACAAATTATCCAAAGCGCTGTCGCTTTGACCTTGTGTCCCTGCTTAGGATCTCCTTTTTGGTGCGGTTCAATAAGCCATTGGTTGCAACAATCGGTCAAAAGTGGAATTTAGGCTGTTCAGGAGTGTTTAGAATCCGGCATCCAAGGCCGACAGGAAAACATGTTAGAGATTATTTTTTTATAATAATTTTAATTATTTTTATATTTTTTCTCAAGTCAAACATGCAAATACTTAGCCGCATACCGTTTGACACCTTTTGTTTCTTTTTTTATATTTGATGATCACAGGGTGGAAGGCGTATCCACCTCGATGTTCTGGCGTATTCCGAAGGTCTAATTTATTCAATCTGTATTCTGTTGAATCTGTCATTTTCGATGACCACTAGATCGGCAAATCTTTGGTTGTATCTTATATAATTCAATCGGGTTTGGTGCAGGCAGCATTGCTGGCCTATACAAATATAAGATAATAATTAGGAAAGAATTCTTTTTTATAATGATCATAAAAGGTAAGCCAGTAAGTCCCCAAACCGTCTTGGTATCCTGCCCAAATTGGGTTGGCGATGTTGTCATGGCGACACCGACCTTTGATTGCATCCGGCAAAACTATCCCCGGGCCCGCCTGGTCGGTCTGATCCGAAAGTATGCCCGAGGCGTTGTTGAGGATGCACCCTGGTTTGATCAACTAATCGAAATTAATGATAAAACAGGTCTTGGCTTTTTCAGGCTGGTGGCGCAGATTCGCCGACTAAAACCGGATCTTGCCATTGTGCTGCCCAATTCCTTCCGCTCCGCACTGATAGCCCGCTGCGGGGGTGTCAAAAAAATTTATGGCTATCGGCGAAACGGCAGAAATTTTTTGCTCAGCGGAGGCCCCTATCCTCTCAATGGAAACAGACAAGTTATCCCCAGGCCGATGGTGGACTACTATTTGGAAATTTGTCGATGGCTGCGCCTTTCTGTCGCTGACCAGCATCAGCCGCAGCTGCACATGTCTCCCCAGGTGCGAACGCATGGCCGCCGACAGATAGAGAAGTATGGCATCGCCCCGGATGACATGGTTGTCGGTTTAAATCCAGGGGCTAAATTCGGATCATCAAAATGCTGGCCGCCGCAAAATTTTTCCAGGCTCTCAGAATTAATATCAGAACGCTGGCATTGCAAAATTCTGCTGTTTGTTGGACCGGGTGAGGAAAACCTGGGTGATGCAATTGTAAGAAAAAGTAATGCCAAAATAATAAACACCGGACCCGATAAAGTGGATTTGGCCCAGCTTAAACCCTTAATTCATCGATGTCAGATTTTATTTTCCAATGACACTGGTCCCCGCCATTACGCTGTTGCCCTCAAAATACCGGTGGTTGTTATCATGGGGCCCACCGACCCGCGGTATACCCAGGCAAATCTTGAAAAAACGATCGTGCTGCGCCGCGAAACCGATTGTTCTCCCTGCCACCTCAAAGAATGCAACCTAGACCATAGATGCATGACTGAAATCACTCCGGAGATGGTTCTACAGGCCGGTGAACAATTGCTGAAGGCGCATTCTTAACTGGAGAAATTGAGTTAAAATTTTGGTATCCCAAATGAAATCCTCTTTCTACCGGAATAAATGGTCTGATTTAAAGACCGGAATTGTTGACACAGCGCAGTTAAAAAGGTTGTCACGGCAGGTCGCATATTCATTTATGGACTTGTATTTGAAAGATTGTCACTATGAAGAGGATTATATCAATCTGCTTTGCGAAATGACGACCATTTCGCCGGATCCCAACCTTAACAGTGTTGCCGCCCAGGCAATGTTTGGCATCATCATTGAAAGTCTCTGTGATGACTTTGAAGAACTACAAACAGAAACATACAACCGGGTAATGACTCAGGTCATTACTTTTTGCCGCAAGCTATCGGCTGGAAAAGATCTGGATCGTTCATTAAACGACTTTCGGATTTACTCCCGTACGGATCTGCTGGAACATATCAAAACGATCCGGTTGGAAGCAAAGTCCCTGTCACAGCATCGTAATGTAAAAAAGATTCTACTGCTATCCAGGGTAACCATCGGTGCCGATGTTGCCGTCACCAGCGTAATAATTCAACGTCTGGCAGAATTATATCCTCAGGCGGAAATGGTTCTGATCGGTGGAAGTAAACTGGATCAGTTATACGGCGGCAATGCGCGCATTCGACTGCAAAGGGTCGAGTATGAAAGGAATGGCGGATTGCTTGAGCGGTTGTCCAATTGGCAGTTGGTGTTGAAGATCATTCGACAGGAACTGGCCTCGTGTCCTATAGAGGAGACGATTTTGGTAGATCCGGACTCCCGTATTTCCCAGCTGGGTGTCCTACCAATTATTTCGCCAAATTGCTACTTCTTTTTGGATAGCCGTTCGGCGGTCTCATATGCCGCTAACATGTCCATGGCACAACTAACCAACGCATGGTTGGACAGAGTTACGGGGGTGGTTGATTTTCGTTATCCCGGTGTTTGGTTGCAACCGGACCTGGAGCCAAAGGCGGCAGCTATGGTGGAAAAATTGAAAAAAAACGGCACCCGTAGGCTCATTGCGATTAATTTTGGCGTCGGCGGCAACCCCCGGAAAAAAGTAGGACAATTGTTGGAGCGTGAACTTCTGCTATCTCTGTTGAGGGAACCGGACACCGTGATTATTTTGGATAAAGGACTGGGGGAGAAAGAATTTCAATCTTCCAATGCTCTGCTCGAAGCTGTAGAAGAAAATGGTTACAAGATCATGGATACCAGTCTTCACACCGAGTTTCGCAACGATATCAGTAGCGGCGTGATTGGCTTTCAAGGTCGCATAGGTGAGATTGCTGCCGTAATCGCAAAATGCGATGAATATATTGGCTATGATTCAGCCTGCCAACATATTGCTGCCGCACTGCAAATCCCCTGTTTGACCATTTTCGCCGGATCGAACAACATGCGTTTTATCCGACGGTGGCGCGCTTTTGGCACCAACCACTGCCGATTCGTCCATGTTGACACACTGTCGGACCCGACTGCGATTGACATCGAAGATCTCATTACGCGCATTATGAATGAAAGGAGTGCGGGAACTGATTCAACATTGAATGACCCTACTGGTTTGGAAGTATGAATTTAGGTATTGGAATTTGTTTGATATTTGGAATTTTGAGGGCGCCTTGATAATACTACCTGTCAACCTCTGACATTAGTCAGTATGCAGCGAATGAACAGTTATTAACGATCATGAAAATCCTTTTCCTCTATCCCAACGCCGGCTCCCAGCTGGGGTTTAATTATGGTGTCGCACATTTATCGGCGGTCCTCAAGCAGGCGGGACATGATGTTGTCTTGTGGCAGCTGTGCGACGACATTGACCCGCTGCCTTCCGAGGAACAGTTTGTTCACCGGCTGCAGCAGGAATCCGCCGACATCATCGGATTTTCGGTGGTCACCAATCAATGGCCGTATGCACGGAAATTGGCCGCCTGGGCCCGGAAAGCAACCGATGTCCCTCTTATTTGCGGTGGAATTCATACCATGGCCGCCGGAGAGGAAGTCCTCGAATCAGGGGTTATCGATTTTATCATTCGTGGAGAAGCGGAAGAAGCGCTGGCCGAATTTGTGGACAAATTAAGCCACAATCAGGACTATTCGGAAGTTAAAAATCTTGGTTTCCGGCAAAACGGTAAGCTGCGGCTGAATCCCTTGAGGCCCCTGCCGGATTTAAAAAAATTGCCGTTTAAAGATTACAGCATTTTTGATTTTCAAAAAATTATCGATGCCAAAAATGGTTGGACAGGACTGATGGCCTCGCGCGGCTGTCCATTCTCCTGCACCTACTGCTTTAACCATCAGCTCGTATCGAATTACCGAGAGGACCTGGGATGCAGCTTCAGAGGATTGAATTACATCCGCCATTTCGACGTTGATCAAATGATACAAGAAATCCAGTATCTGTTGAAAAGTTATCGCAATATTTCGATGTTTATTTTAGATGACGACCTTTTTACCTTCTACCGCGACTACGTGATACAATTTTGTACAGCTTACCAAAAAATTTGTCAGCTGCCATTCGTGGTCAATGCCCACGTGGGTTTTTTCGATGAAACAAGAGCTCGCTATCTGGCGGATGCAAATTGCAGCATCGTGAAATTTGGGGTCGAAAGCGGCAGTGAGCGCATACGGCGGCAAATTCTCCAGCGTCGCATGACAAACGAGAAAATTGTGCGCAGCATTGAAATTGCCCATCAATATGGACTGCATACCTCGATTTTTTTGATGATCGGCTTGCCCGCCGAGACCCGCTCGGATGTTATGGCGACCATCCGCTTAATGGCCAAAACCAAGCCCGGGCGCTACCGCTGGTCGTTTTTCTTTCCTTTCCCCGGCACAAAAGCATACGAATTCAGCGAGCAGGGAAATTTTATCGACCATGAAAAAATGGCTCGGATGGAAAATTTCACCGACGGCTCCTGCCTTAATTTCGGTCCGGCACATGATCTGTTTTTGAAAAAGGTCGGCCGCATCATGCCCTGGTTTGTCAATGCATATTCTGATCTTGAGGTGGCAGATTTTTATCGCCAGAAGATCGATGAGATACTGGCACTGGATGAGAGGTCCTGGGAAGAGAGAAAAACATCCATTGAACGGGAAGATAAGGAAATTTCCGAAAAATTCGTCAACCGGGGATTGAGCCACTATGCCATCAAATACAACCGCTTTATGGGGGTCATATCGGATTATTTCACGGCCGAAGATTGATCGGCCCCAACCAAATTTAACCGGTTGTGGATAAAACGGCTAAAGCCCCGCTGGCTGCCTCCGAAAGAAACTTTCACGCCGACGATGATAAGCCCCAAAGGCAAGGGTTTATTGGAAGCCAACCGGGCATGATCTTTCTCGGTTGTGATTAACCGGTCCGCACCCGAATCGATTGCACGGCGTATGATAGCTGCCAGTTCCGCCTTGGTGTAGGGGTGATGATCTGAAAATTCAAGCGATCCAGTGATCTTGAAACCAAGATTTTTGACCGTGCGTCGGAACTCGTCATTGCGGGCTATTCCTGAAAAACAAAAAACCGTACCCAGTTTCTGCGGTTCGAATCTCGGGGCCGGAGCATCCGTTCGAACCACCTCGAATGACAGCTGACGGCCCTCTGGGATCACATGCCAATAGGGAACATGCGATGAAGTGAACAGTGGTACATCCGGCGCGAGCCTTTGGATCACGGCAGCAGACGCTGTTGGAGCGGCATCCGCGCTGCGCCGGCAACGAGTCAAAACACAGGCCGTACTTCTGGCCAGAGAAGAAACAGGCTCTCTAAGAATTCCCCTGGGCAGCAGGTGCGAGTTTCCTAAAGGATGAAGATGGTCTAACAGGACAAGATCGATGTCTCGTTTCAATCTTAAATGCTGGAAGGCATCATCGAGGACGATCACATCCGGTTGAAATTCTCTGATTGCCAGCATTCCGGCGGCAAGTCGATCCTTGCCGACAATAACAGGTATGCCTTTCAGCCTGCAGGCAATCATATAGGGTTCATCGCCGGCCTGCTTGGCATCCATATAAACCTGACAGCCGTCGCTGACAATACCGCCATGTTTTTCAGCGCTCCCTCTATATCCCCTGCTGACAATTGCGACGCTGATTCCAGCACCTTTAATCATCTCGGCCACATGAACGGTCATGGGCGTTTTACCGGTGCCCCCGACAGTAATGTTGCCGACGGATATGACCTTGCAAGGCAGTTCATGGGACTTGAAAACCCGCCGGCGATAACAGAATGTTCTTACACGCTGAACAGTGCCGTATAAAAAGGATATACCCTGAAGCAATGCGGCCAAGAATGGCTCCGGGGGATTATCTCGGGCGTATAGGATGGATTCGATTTTGGATTTTAAGGCCGATATCATTGAATTCTATAAAATCCATGGGTTGCGATCAAATAGCGACTATAATTCCAAATCAGTTCTAATTATTCAATCCCTTAGCCATGGAACCCTGAATCTGTGACGGGTAGGCCGCATCATTCTGGACAGGATCATCACGCCCCTTGATTGTCGGCAAACTGCATCTGATAGAACTTATAATATAGTCCCTGCCGCGCAATCAGTTGATCATGGATGCCCTCTTCCACAATCCGCCCATCACCAATGACAACAATGCGATGGGCATAGCCAATGGTGGATAACCGATGGGCAATTACAAAGGTGGTGCGCCCTGCCATTAGATTTTCCAGCGCTTTCTGAACCAAGGTTTCGGACTCGGAATCAAGGGCGGATGTGGCTTCATCCAAAATTAATACAGGGGCGTCTTTCAATAGCGCCCGGGCGATGCACAAGCGCTGCTTTTGCCCACCGGAAAGATGTCCACCAAGTTCTCCGATCAACGAATCGAACTTTTGGGGTAGCCGCTGTATAAAATCATTGGCATAGGCTGCCTCGGCGGCATCAATGACTTCCCGATCGGTGGCGCCCGGCTTACCGTAGGCAATGTTGTTACGAACCGAATCGTTAAATAAGATCGGCTCCTGGGTGACAATGGCGATTTGGCTGCGTAAAGATGCCAGCGAGGTCTCACGGATGTCGACGTTGTCAATCAAAACCGCTCCCCGGCTGACATCATAAAACCGGGGAATCAAATTCACCAGGGTTGACTTGCCCCCACCACTCATCCCAACCAGTGCGACAATTTCACCAGCCTGGACGTTTAGGTTGATGTTTTCGAGCACCGGATCCTGGTCGTATTGAAACGACACGTTATCAAAGCGGATCCCATGCGGCGACGACTGGATGATAACTGGAGAGGCTGCCTCAACGATATCCGTTTTACGATCAAGGATATCGAATATTCGGTCTACGGCGGCCATTCCCCGCTGGACCGCATTGTTCAGTTTACTGAGTTTTTTGAGTGGTTCGTACATCAAGCCGACGGCTGTTAAAAACGATGTAAAAGTGCCGAAAGAGTATGTACCCGCAATAACATGTTTGCCGCCATACCAGATGATAAAGGCGATACCAATACCGCCTAAAAATTCCATAAAAGGAGAAGACAGCGCTTTGACCCGGGTCTCTTTCAATTCCAATCGAAAAATTTTACGGGATTTTTCTGCAAATCGTTTTTTTTCATAATCTTCCCGGCCGAATGCTTTTACAATTTTAGTGCCCACCAGCGTTTCATGTAAGAATGCATTGATATCGGCCCAGGCTTCTTGGGTTCCCAGGCGGACACGCCGAATTTTACGACCAAAATGAAATATGGGAATACCGGCAATTGGCAGGATGACAAAGGCAAAGACGGCCAATTTGGGGATCAGGAAAAAGGTTACCGAAATCAATCCGACAATCGTAAAACATTTCTCGATGGATCCGGTCACTGCAGATGTAAACATGGTGTTGATGATATTGATATCGTTCGTAATACGAGACATCAGATCGCCGGTTTTTTCCCGTTGAAAAAAAGCAAGCGGCAAATGCTGCATATGATTGTAAAGGCGGTTTCTCAGTTCCATGATGATGTCCTGGCCCACATAATTTAAAAAGTAGACCGATCCATAGGCCGCCAAACCCTTCACAAAAAAAACGGCAATGACGACAAACGGTATGACCATCAACATGCGGGCGTCCTTTTGCTCAAATATATTTTCAACGACCGGCTTGACGAGGTATGCCGTGGCAGCCGTCATACCAGCCACCACCGCAGAACACACGGCGGCCGACGCCAGCTTGAGCCAGCGATCTTTGATCAGGATTAGTAATTCTTTATGCCGATCGGTTAAACTGGGAAATGGTAATTTGTAATTCATTCTATTTATCGTTTGAGCATTTCCAGTGCAAGTTCCGCCACCCGGTCCGATGCCCCGCCGCGCAACATGTTTCGCAAAGATAATAACTGCTGCTTGAGCTGATTAAATTTGCTTCCATCACTCAGCAAATCAACCAGCGCCGTGGCGATGTTTTCGGCACTGGCCTCATGTTGTACAAATTCCGGCACAAGCCGCTCACCGGCCACCAGATTAACCAGTCCAATACTGGGTACCCGAACCAGTGCTCTTGCCAGCCAGAAGCTGGCCGGTGATACTTTGTAGATGATAATCATGGGCGTTCCGTGTATGGCGGCCTGAAGGGTGACCGTGCCGGAAGCTGCAATGATCGCGTCGCAGCGTTTAAATACCTCTTCCACCCTGCCTGAGAGAATTTCAATATTCGCTGCATGACGATGTTCCTGGATAACTGCATCCATCTGCTGCCGCTCGACCGAAGGGGCCTGGGAGATAATAAACGTGGCCTGATTAAATTTTTTCTTCAATATTGCGACAGCGTCCAGCATGACCGGAAGATGGCGGATAATTTCATTCTCACGGGACCCGGGTACCAGGCCAATGACCGGTTGGTCTTTGGGATAAATTTTCAATTTTGGGGTGAATTCCGGCAGGCTCGCATCCATCAAAGGATGGCCCACGTATGTCACCGGCACATTGTGTTTTTGATAAAATTCCTGCTCAAAAGGCAGAATGACGGCCATGTGATCTACGAGTTTTGCGATCCGTCTGACCCGTCCTTGTCGCCATGCCCATATCTGCGGGCTGATGTAATACAATACCGGAATATTCAGTTTCTTGGCAGCTGCCGCAATGTGAAGATTAAAGTCCGGAAAATCAATGAGGATGAGAAGATCTGGCCGTAAACCTTTTAATAGGTTTTTAATTCTTGCTATACCTTTTAAAATGGCGGGAATTTTGGCAAAAACCTCTGTAATTCCCACAACCGTGAGCTCTGAAGCTTCCATAACGATGCGCACACCGGACCGCCGGAGGGCATCGCCACCCATGCCACAGATAAAAAGGGTTGGACATTTTTGCTTCATAGCCGCCACCAGCTTGGCACCGTGTTGATCGCCGGAAGCCTCACCGGCTAAAATGGCAACACAAAATCGATTCGTATCGGTTTTCATCTACATTGCGCCTTTTGGATGCAGACTTAGCGATTTTAAGAATTGAGTTACACTTTCCGCTGAACTTGAATTGAATTTTCCAGACGGCCAATAGCTGCATTGATTTGATCCATTATGCTCAAGGCGACTTCCAGCGCTTTTCGTCCGGCATAACCCGAAACCACTGGTGTTTTTCGGGTACGGACGGCATCGACAAAAGATGTCAGCTCATCTCCAAGCACATCGGCCTCAGAAAATGATAGTTGACGAACAATCATTCCAGGTATCAGACCCCCGTCAGCATTATCTTCGCCCCTTCGAATGATAGTAATTTCGCGATCGGCAAAATCAACGGATACATAGGTATCCTTCTGGAAAAATCTGATTTTTCTTTGGTTTTTGATGGATATCCGGCTGGCAGTCACATTGGCCACACATCCGCTTTCAAATTCTAGACGCACATTGGCAATATCTGCGTGTTCACAAATGACTGGAACACCTGCGGCGTGAATGCTCTTGATTTCGGATTGGACAACGTTCATGATGATGTCGATATCATGAATCATAAGATCGAGCACCACACTGACATCGGTGCTGCGGTCTTTAAATATACTCAGACGGTGGGCTTCGATAAACATCGGGGAGTGGACAATATCTTTCAGCGCAATCACGGCCGGATTAAACCGCTCCAAATGCCCAATCTGTAAAATCCGCTGGTTTGATTCCGCTATTTTAATTAATTCATCAGCCTGTTCCAAACTGGTTGTCATAGGCTTTTCAATCAGGACATCTACATTTTGATTGAGAAAAGCAGCGCCAACGGAATAATGCGCATCCGTCGGCACAACGACACTGACAGCATCGACACTGCCAAACAGATCCCTATAATCGTTTAGGGCGCATGTCCCCAAGGCATCAGCGACATTCTCCGCCCGGGATTTATTGATATCAACCACCCCGACCAGTTGTGCATTCTTCATGCTGGAATACTTCTCGGCATGAAACTTGCCAAGATAACCCACCCCGATCACTCCTACACGGGTTTTCTTCATTTATAAACTCCAGGCTAGCTGTTGAAAAAACAAAGGGGAACCGCTGTTCCCCCTAATAGTTGTCAGATGTCATTCCAATCACCGGCCCAAAAAATGCCGGTCAACCGAAAAAGAAACCAATGAACATCGAAAGTCGAATGAAAAATATTTGTTAATTTAATAAAGATTGGGCAAAGCGGCATCCACCATTCGATGATCGTCAGTTTTCACCCGTCATTCCAGTCTCATGAGAGATATCGGGAAGACGAGTCGCTGAATCCTGATCACTGACACCTGGTATCTTCAGTTCACCGGGTGATTCCCCGATGGGAGGTTTTTATGAAATTAATGAAATTAATGACTTCAGGCAAATGATCCACTTCGGCCTGAGCCCTTTCAATGGCCTCATTGAGTGTGATCCCGATACGGAAGAATATCCGGTATACTTTTTTTAACGCGTTCACAGTCGTCTCTGGAAAACCATGACGTTTGAGCCCCACCCGGTTGAGACCGTATAATTTTGTCCGATCACCGGCGGCAATCACATAAGGTGGAATGTCTTTGGGCACACCTGATTTTCCACCGATATAAGCATATTCACCAATCCTGACAAACTGATGAATGGCTACCAGACCTCCAACGGTTACAAAATCTCCGATGGTAATATGTCCGGCTAGGGTCGCGTTGTTGGCCAGAATCACTTTGCGGCCCGTAAGGCAGTCATGGGCCACATGACAATAGGCCATCAGAAGGTTGTCTTCGCCGATTTCAGTGACCCCGCTGCCGAATTCAGTTCCTCGGTTAATGGTCACAAATTCACGCACCACCGTGCCACGCCCGATTTTGACAAAGGTTTTTTCACCTTTGAATTTAATGGCCTGAGGCTTGGCACCTACCGACGCGTACTGGAAAATGTGACAATCCGGCCCTATGGACACATAGGGATCTACAATGACATGGGGTCCGATTACCGTTCCGGAACCTATCGAAACATGGTTTGCAATGACAGAGTAAGGGCCGATATCAACGTTGGTGTCTATTTCCGCTTTGTTATCAACAATGGCGGTCGGATGTATCATTTACGCTCTCCAAAAGAAGCCATTAATTCCGCTTCTGCCACCATTTGGTCATCAACGGTAGCGATTCCGGACATTTTGGCGGCCTTGGATCGAAAATTTTTTATCTTGGCCTCGAATTTAATCTGATCACCAGGAACAACCGGTTTCCGAAATCGGACTTTGTCCATTCCCATAAAATAGATAAGCCGTTCACGCTGTTCGACAGATCCAGTTAAATAAGCAAGGATTCCACCGGCTTGGGCCATAGCTTCAATGATCAGAACGCCCGGCATGATCGGGCTGCCCGGAAAATGTCCCTGAAAAAATGGTTCGTTCATCGTGACATTTTTTAGCGCCTTTATTTTGTCGCCGGGTATTACCTCTATGACGCGATCAATCAATAAGAAGGGGTAGCGATGTGCCAATAATTGCATTATTCCCTGAATGTCATAGTTTGATTCCATTTTTTACTCCATTTTTTTTTCTAACGATTTCAAACGTTTTTCCAAACCTGTCATTTTTTTGCTGAACTCAGGCAATTTGGGGATAAATCGCTGAACACGAAGCCATAATCTATGCGGCATTTCCGGAATACCAGAAGATACGATCTGGCCATCGGGCACCGATTTTCCCACGCCAGTCTGGGGACCGACGGTGGCGCCATCTCCGATGGTCAGGTGTCCGGCAATTCCAGCTTGCCCTGCCAATATGGCGTTTTTACCTATCGTGACGCTGCCGGAGATGCCGACCTGGGCAACCAGGACGGTGTTTTCACCGACAATGACATTGTGGGCGACATGCACCAGGTTATCGGTTTTAACCCCTCGGCCGATAATGGTTTTGCCAAAGGTGGCCCTGTCAATGGTATTGTTGGCACCGATTTCAACATCATTATCGATCTGAACAATGCCGGTGTGGGGAATCTTGTGATAGGACTTGCCATCGGGAGCATAACCGAAGCCGTCACTGCCGATCACCGAACCGGAGTGGATGACTACGCGGTCGCCGATAACGCAGCGCTCGAGAATGGTCACATTGGGATGAATGGTCACATCACTGCCGATCGTCACATGGTTGCCGACGACAACGCCAGGATGAAGCCAGACCCGATTGCCAATGTTAACTTGATCACCTATGACCACCATAGGCCCGATGGTGACATTTTGACCGGATTTAAAGCCTTTTCCAATAGCAGCGGAGGGATGGACCTCATCCCGTGGTTTGGGCAAGGGGTGAAAATACTGCATCACCGTTGCAAAAGCCACCATGGGATTGTCAACTTGAACGAGGTTGCATTGCTTTTCTGAAAAATCCCGTGAAACTAAAACAGCAGCAGCTTTGCAATCCGCCATTTTTTTTAGGAATTTGGCGCTGCCGGCCACCGTGATATCATCGTCGCCAGCCAGCTCAAATGGCGCAGCATCGCTGATCATTTTGTCTGATTCGCCAATGACATGGCCCTGCACCAGACTGGCGATTTTGGACAAGGGCACCTTCATAATTTCGACATTTCGGCTCCTGGATTATTTTTTCCGTTTAGCGGTCTTGCTGTTGAGCATACCGATGACTTTATCCGTTATGTCGATGGAGTTGGGCGAATAGAGGACACCAAATTTATTAATAATTAGAAGATAGCCGCCTTTTTTCCCCAATTGTTTTACAATCTCATCGATATCGGTTTTTAACTGGTTCATCAAATTTGCTTCTAATTTTTGTAAATCCGTCCGGTATTTTTTCTGAAGGGATTTAAAATCATTAATTTTAATTCGGGATTCGCGTTCTTTTTCTTCACGCATCTCCTTTCCCATGACCATCGCCTCGCGTTCAAGACGCTTTCGGATATTCTCAATCTCGGTTCCCTTCTTTTTGAGGTCGGACTCCATTTTATCCTTTTCTTTTTTCAGTTCGGTTTGGATGGACTTTCCGGCGGCGGAGGTTTCAAGAATTTTTTGCAAATCAATTACCCCAATCTTGGCAACATCGGCGGCAAATGACACGTGGTTGAAGAAAATGAAAATGAAAAACGTTATGACGCAAGCAGATTTGAGATATCTCATTAGCATCCCCCTTGATTTAATCTGTAACTGCAAAATCTCGTACCGGCTGTAGAAAATTCGGTTTGCTGTGGTCGCCAACCCAAACGGTGATATAGCCTATTTTTTGCAAAATAGCACGCAAATTAAACGTTGCAAGGAACTCGCCAACTAAATTAAGAACCACGGTTGTAAAATCGCATATCTAAAATGATGTCGCCATGGAAAATTCCCAGCCGCCGGGTCCGTGGTCGGTGTCTTTCCGATCCAGAATCCATCCATACTCCAGTCGGATCGGGCCCATGGGTGAAAGCCAGCGGATGCCGACACCGGCACTTTCCCGCAAATCGTCAAACTCGATCGGATCGCCTTCTTTTTTTATGTTACCGGTATCAAAAAAAGTTACCCCATAGACACCGGCCTCCTCGACCAGAGGAAACCGTATTTCCGCATTGAACTGTACAAACTTATTGCCGCCGACCTCGGCACCATTGTCGTCTCGAGGACTCAGGTCATCACGCTCAAACCCCCGCAAGTAATCAATGCCGACCATATAAAACTTTTCATAGTCCGGCAGAGATTTGCCTTCCAAGGCTTTTACGTAACCGGCCTTGGCATGCAGCACCCCGATCAATTTCCAAACCAACGGGTGATACCAGCCGGTCTCACCGACAATTTTATTAAATCCGACGGTGCCCCCCAAGCCGGCAAACTCGTATGTGACGCTATGCATGGACCCCTCGGTCGGATGAAAAAGCTGATCTCTGGAATCGTATCTTATGCGTGACTCGATACTGCTTTTGATATTTTCCCCTTCATCATTTTTAATCGAATTGGCTGCATCGTCACTCACATCTTTAATATCTGCAATATCATATATATATGCGAGATACCCACGTGTGTAATCGAACAACGGATATCCCAAACGAAGCTTTCCGCCGATACTGTCTTTGTCGTAGGTACTGAATCTGTAACTCCATGAATAAATATCTGCACCGGCGGACAAAGGAATATCAAACAACCAAGGTTCAGTAAAACTCAGGGTAAACCGGGTGGTCTTGGTACCAAATTGTCCTTTTAGCGCTAGCGTCTGAGATCGTCCGAAGAGGTTTCTTTCAGAAATTGAGCCGGTCAAGAACAAATTTTCCACATTTCCGTAGCCGGCGCCAAAACTAAATGCACCAGTGCTTTTTTCAGTCACGTCGATGCGCAGCCGCATCCGATCATCGGCACTGCCCCTGATTGTGTTGACCTTTATATCTTCAAAAAAATCCAATCGATATAAATTTCTAACACTGCGTTTCAATCGCCGTCCGCCATAAAGTTCCTGTTCATGAACCTGCAACTGGCGACGAATCACCTTGTCCCTGGTTTTAGAATTTCCGCTGATGGTAATTTCCTCAAAATAGACTTGCTTGCCTTTGTCAATGTCAAAAACAATATTGACGACCAGGTTATCGGTATCCTGATCCATTCGGGGTGATACATCGACGTAGGCATAGCCCTCATCCGCATAAATATCGGTCAGGGTAATAACATCAGCGCGCAAAATTTCACGATTGTAATATTCTTCTTCGGATATCTCGAGTTTTTCGAGCAATTGCTCCTTGGGAATTATTAAATCACCAGACATGGTGACCTCACCGACTTTGAATTGGGGGCCCTCATCGATGCGAATGGTAATGACAATACCATCTTCAACAAATGAAACTTCCGGTTCTCCGACCCTGGCCTGAACATAGCCGTTGTTGTGATAGAAAGCAGTTATTTTAGCCGCATCCTGACTCAAATTTTCCTGATTGAGATCACCGGAGCTTGTAAGCCATGAAAAAATTCCTTTTTCCGAAGTATCCATCAAACCCTTAAGTTTGCCGGCGGAAAAAGTATTGTTTCCCACAAAGGCGATTTCCTTAATTTGTAACTTCTTACCCTCTTCAATTTCGTACTCGATGTCGGCCTGAAAATCTTTCCGCGTATAGATGTTAAAGCCAACCTTGACATTGTAAAAATTTTTTTCTTTATAAAGTTCTTCAATCCGCCGCATGTCACTTTGGATGGTATTGGTATTGAGAATGGATCCCTTGCGGATTGTCAGAACCTCTTTGACTTCATCGTCATCGAATACCCAAGTATTTCCTTTTATAAGGATGTTCCGAACAGTGGGTTTTTCTGCGATGTTGAATACAATAGATTTGCCCCCTTCTATATTTTGAGACGCGACCCGGATATCGTCAAAATAGCCCATCTTGTAGATGTTTTTTAGCTCGTCTGAAATTACCTTTAAATTGAACAGGTCTCCCTCTTTAGTTTTGATCACCCTTCTAATGGCATCCTCTTCGATGCGGTTATTTCCCTTAATTAAAATTTTAGCAATCTTTTGCCGTTTAAATAATTTTAAGCCGAGCTCCTGCACCAGCATGTTCACAGAACCAGGTAGGTTTTCAATGCCCTCTCCTGCCACTGAAAAAACGAACGGTTCTTCAAAATCCGCATAGGCGAGCAGCTTTGCGTCCAGACTAAAATTTTGACCAAGGAGTGTCAAACTCCCATAAACGACATAATCGGCACCGGTTTCGGCCACAAGGTTACGAATTTCGTCGATACTTTCAGCGATTTTTTTCCAGGAAGAAATGTCCAATGACTCTAATATGAGGACATTGGCTCCTTCCTGCTCTAACTGGGTCTTCATTGCCTGTGGAATCTGTGTCTGTAAATATGACAGATCCTCCTCGGCATGAATTTCAAATGGCAAAATAACAACGCTGGTGGATTGTTGGCCATAGGCAACCTGAATCAAAATGCCTATGAAGACAATAAGGATCGGGCATATGCGGTAGATCATAAAGTATTTATTTTTCTGCTGCACAGTTATCGCGTTCACCGATTGTCACACTTGAACCAGGAGCCAGAGCATTTGGCCAAACCGCTTTGATGGGATGCAACTCCGGTCGATCGTCAAATGCATGTTCGAGTTTAGCATAGAATGCTCGCAAAGTACTTATTACGGAAGGCCTCATGGGAGGCCTGTCAGTTTTCCATCGGAAATCGTAATGCGGCGGGACATAACAGAGGCAAGTTGTGTGTTATGGGTAACCACAACCACAGACATAGAAAATTCCTGATTTAAGTCGATCAGTAAGGAATGTATGTGCTCACTGTTGGATTCATCCAGGTTTCCGGTGGGCTCATCGGCCAGCAATACGGCTGGTTTAAGCACCAGCGCTCTTGCCAAGGCTACCCGCTGCTGTTCTCCTCCGGATAGTTTACCCACACGGTAATGTAATCTGTCCTTGAGACCGACCCTGACAAGTAATTCTTCGGCGGCCTGGCTTGCATTGATTTTGCTTGCGCCACCAATCAATGCCGGCATCATCGTATTTTCAACAGCATTAAATTCCGGTAGAAGATGGTGAAATTGGAAAACAAATCCGACCGATCGGTTGCGGAAGTGCGCCAGGGCAGTATCATCATATGAAAATACATTTTCTCCCTTGAAAAACAATTGACCGCTGTCTGGCCGATCCAAAGCGCCAAGAACATGCAGAAGCGTCGATTTGCCGATGCCGGATGCACCAACGATAGCTGAAGTCTCACCGACCGATAAATCGAAATCGAGATCTCTGAGGATATCGATTCGGGCACCTCCGTTGGTAAAGCTTTTGCAAAGTTTGCGTGCCCTAATTAAGCCCGGCGAGGAGCCGAACCCTTGTTCGTGATTCTCAGATAGCATTGTATTCCTGGTAATTACCGGTATCACCCGTATCGGATAGCCTCGACAGGACTGAGTTTGGCTGCCTGCATCGCTGGATAAAGTGTAGCGAAAAAACATATCAGCAATGCGGCGCCAATGATGGAGGCAACATCTGTGAATTCAAGTTTTACCGGTAAAGTGGTCGTAAAATAATAAATATCTCCGGTCAGTTCATGAATATCATAGCGCTTGAGCAGCGCACAAACAACGAGTCCCAGACACAATCCGATAGCGGTGCCGATCGACCCAATCACCATACCGTTAAATACAAAAATTTTTCGGATGCTTCGCTCGGTGGCACCCATGGCTTTAAGAATGGCGATATCCTTGGTTTTGCCCATGACCATCATGATCAGGCTGCTAGCGATATTAAACGCTGCCACTAGAATGATGAGAACCAGGATGATGAACATCACCCGTCTTTCAAGCTTCAGCGCCTTGAAGAGATTGCGGTTCATTTGCATCCAATCTTGTGCCCAGTACGGCAGCCCTAATTTGGCAACGATCTTTTGCGCAACATTTCTGGCATCGTAAATGTCCGTCACCCGAATATCCAAACCGCTGACAGCATCCCCCATTCGCATTATTTTCTGGGCATCTTTTATATTGATATAGGCAAAGGTCTGGTCGTACTCGTACATGCCAGATTCAAAAAAGCCAGTCACCTTAAACTGCTTCATTGCCGGAATATGTCCTATGGGGGATAACGTACCACCTGGAGCAATTAAATGAATCACATCACCTTTATTTACCGCAAGATTTCTGGCCAGTTCACGGCCCAATACGATACCGGGAATTTGGGGATTAGCTTCCGGTGAGGATCCTGGTGATGTTGGATCGGGCAAATCAAGCTTTTGAAGGGTTTCCATCACTCGGCCGGCAGATTCGGGGTCGATCCCCCGCAACACTCCGCCGGAGGCACCATGTTTTGCCCTCAACATGATTTGGGAAAGGATAAACGGGGTAGCCGCTTCGACACCTTGGGTATTTTCCACCTCTTTGAGTACCTGGCGGTAATCTGTAAACGCGCCGCCATGCCGTCTGAGCATCACCTGGGGTTGGCCACCTAATATGCGGCTTTTTAAATCTGCTTCAAAACCGCTCATCACGGCAATTACCACAATTAGCGCCATCACTCCCACCGCCACCCCGGCAATTGACAAGATGGTTATCAGGGAAATGAATGCCTGTTTTTGTTTGGCTCTCAGATATCGACGGCCGATAAATAATTCGAACCCCATAAGATATATTATTGATACTGTTCTGTGCTTTTTACGCTCTTCATATGCGGAAATAGGATAACCTCTCGAATTGAGGCTGAATCGGTGAGCAACATAACCAGTCTGTCGATACCAATGCCTTCACCGGCCGTCGGCGGCATACCATACTCGAGCGCCTCAATATAGTCATCATCCATCCGATGGGCTTCTTCATCGCCGGCATCCCGTCCAGCAACCTGTTGCGCAAAACGCTGATGCTGGTCAACTGGATCATTGAGTTCCGAAAACCCATTGGCAATTTCACGTCCGGCAATAAACAACTCAAATCGTTCGGTGATTTCGGGTTCCCGATCGCTGCGGCGGGACAGCGGAGATACTTCCGCCGGATAGCCAGTGATAAATGTAGGTTGAATCAACTCAGGCTCAACCAAGGCGTCAAACAGTTTTGTGATCACTTTGCCCAGTTGGCCGGTTTTGGTCACCTTGATTCCTTTACGCGACGCGAATTCTAACAAGCCTGTCTTGTCATTTAAAAGTTGCCGATCAATCCCTCCAATTTCCTCCATTGCGGTAAAAAGCGCCATGCGTCGCCATTTTCCGGTCATATCTATATCCTGGCCCTGGTAGCGGATTTTAGCCGAGCCATTGACAGTCTTGGCAACGCCGGCTATCAGTTGTTCGGTAAGATCCATTAAATCGGTATAGGTGGCATAGGCTTGATAAAACTCTATCATAGTGAATTCCGGATTATGCTGGGTTGAAACCCCTTCGTTTCTGAAGTTACGGTTGATTTCAAATACCCTTTCAAACCCACCAACCACCAGGCGTTTTAGATACAGCTCCGGCGCAATACGCAGGTAGAGGTTCATTCCCAATGCTTTATGGTGGGTCTTAAAAGGAGCGGCTTCTGCACCTCCGGGGATAGGCTGCATCATAGGTGTTTCAACTTCAAGAAAATCCCTTTCAATAAAAAAATTGCGCACCTCCTGAATGATCCTGCTGCGCTTGATAAAAATGTCCCGCACGTCTTCGTTCATAATCAGATCAATATAACGCTGACGATATCGTTTCTCCGGATCCCGCAGACCATGAAACTTCTCCGGCAAGGGCCGGGTCGCCTTACACAGCAGGTGAAGTTCATGGACGAGAAGGGTCCATTCACCGGTGCGAGTTTGGAAAATGGTTCCCTTCAATCCTACAAAATCGCCGATATCTAACTGTTTAAAAAGTCGATAGGCGTCATTGCCGACTCGGTCCTTCCTAACATAGGCCTGCAGCAGTCCGCTTCGATCTTTGAAGCGTATGAAGGCACTTTTGCCGAAATTATTGATCGCCATCATGCGCCCTGCCGATGCAAATAGTGGCCCTTCTTCGGTTAATGATTCCGGATTTTTTTCCACAATTTTTCGAATGTCGTTTACAGTATGCGACACAACATATCCATTGGGGAAAAGATTAATATTGTTGTGTTTCAGATCCTCAATTTTCTCTTTTCGTTTCTGAAGCAGTTCGCTTGTTTTTTCCATATTTCTCAATTATTAATTCAGAGAGCAAAGACTTAAATTTAAGTTAGATGACCGGCAGCCTGGTTAGGATACAGTTGATCAAAAACCTTCAACGCCACCAATAGCCTTTCTAAGGTACTGATGCTGACTGCGCCTGCCCTCCTTATTTGTTCGGGGGGGTTACAAAAAACAAAAACGACCCCATCCTTTGAATTCAATAAGTGAGAAAATCCAGAAGATGGGGCTTTCACCATGACAATGTCACTACAAACGCCTAATAGCGAATCATGGCAACTTCGATCAGTATTCGACTCAAGATTGCTTGGCCGTATAATCAATTTAAATCGTTTTTGATATCTTATTTACACAGGACTGTCAAGTTCAAGTTGGCAAGCTGTTTAGGGGAGGATCGATCTGCCTGAATTGCAGGGTGATTGCGGTTCCTTTGCCAGGTTCACTGTCAATATTCAACCAGGCATCATATGCTTCCAGAATCCGATGAACAATTGATAAGCCGAGACCTGTCCCGGTCGGTTTAGTGGTAAAAAAAGGGTCAAAAATTGATTTGAGTTCCTCTCGTGTCATGCCACAGCCTTCATCAGCGATGCGAACAAACACCTGTCTGTTCTTTGAAGTATAAGTTTCAATATCTATGGCCCCCTTGCCGGTGATGGCTTCAGCCGCATTCAGCAAAAGGTTCCAAAAAATCTGGCGCAGATGCACAGGATCTATTGAAACCCAGGAGGCGGACTCGATTTTCCGGGCAATGGTAATGCGACCATCCGTGACCGTATCTTTTTTCAATAAATCAACTGTATCCGTCAAAATTTTATCGAGTTCAACTGCCTCAACTCTGCCGACCGGAGGACGCGCATATAGAAGGAAGTTGTTCACGAGGGAACTCAGTCTATCCGCTTCGCGCAGTATGATCCGCATGAGTCTATCATGGTCAGGATCATACTGAATTTCTTCGCTGAGAAGTTGAATGGAACCTGTCAGAGACGCCAGAGGATTTTTAATTTCATGAGCCATGCCGGCGGCCATTTCTCCAATGGATGCCATTTTTTCAACGCGCCTGACATGGTCTTCCATGGTTTGCAATTCTTTTCTTGTTTTTCGAACCTGTTCGGATAAAAAACTGCTAAGAAAAGAGACTGCAAAACAGGCTATCATAGTTATCAGAATTTTATAGAAAACCTGACTGCCGGGATAGACCGAAGCAAGAAGACCGTCATTCTTCCCCAAGGGATAAATCACCCCATAATATTCAAGGTCCACCATAATGCCGAATTGTATACTGCACAAGGCTGCGATGATAATCGTTCCCCGGATTGGCAACAAAATACTGGAGTAGATGATGATAACCAGATACAGGAATGAGAAAACGCTCGAAAAGCTCCCGGTAACAAACAAAATAGCGGTAACCACCACTGTGTCGATTAATATTTGTATGTAAGCGAATATAAGATGGCGTCTAGTGTGGTACAAGAACAGGGCATATATCGCCGATAGAAAAAAAATGGAACCAATAATCCCATACAAAAATATTAAAGAGGAGCCAAGGGGTGGCGGTGATTCCCCAAGTTGCATTAAAATGGAGGAGCCCAGTAGGAGAGTGGAAAAAAGGATCCGAAAAAGCATCAACCACTTCAGTTTTTTCCTTAATTCCTCTTCAGGCATTTGTATTGCGTGCACCATAGTAGTCCTTGCAACGGACACGACAGCAGGTCAATTGGCTGCAGATGAATCCTCAATTTTATTTAGACGATTGAAATAACGCACCGGTATGTCTTATAAAAGCAAGATCTTTCAGTGGTAGGAAAAATGCTTGAAGAGCGTCAGTATCAGATCCGAATCTATTAAATAACTCAAGGTAGCTAAGTGATAGATTGCAGCGTAAAATGATTGAAATCAAAATACAATGCCGTTATTCAGTTTTTAAATCAAGGCACATAGCCGCAACTCAAATATATGCGACTGCCGCAATACAAGATCCGTAGAAATTTAAGCGCGACTGAATTATGAAATAGCCCCGGCCATTTTAAATATCGGAAGATACATTGCAACAACCAGTCCGCCGATGGTTACCCCAAGAAATACCAACATAAATGGCTCAATTAGGGCAGTCAAATTTTCAACGGCCTGGTCAACTTCTTCGTCATAAAAATCGGCAATTTTCCCCAGCATGGCATCGAGTGCGCCGGTGGATTCACCGACACTGATCATCTGGCACACCATTGAAGGGAATACCCCACTTTGGGCAAGGGGGTCCGCCATTGTGCGACCCTCTGCGATACCCTTGCGAACGTTGTAAATGGCGTTTTCGACTGTTTTATTCCCTGCGGTTTTGGCAACAATATCTAATGCTTCTAAAATTGCCACACCGCTCGACAACATGGTCCCCATGGTTCGGGTAAATTTGGCAACGGCCACTTTGCGCAGTAGATCCCCAAAAACCGGAAGTTTTAGAAGCATTTTGTCGATAAACTCTCGACCTTTTTCAGTCCCGTATGTCTTTTTGAAAGCAATAATAAAGAGAATGAGCCCGATGATGATATAGACAATTTTGCTTTTTACCATATCACTCATCGCAACCACTATTTGGGTCGGTACAGGGAGTTCGCCTCCGAAGTCAGCGAACATTTCTTCGAATACGGGTATAACAAATACCAGAATCACGGCTAAAACTACCACCGCTATAATGAGCGTGACAATTGGATAAGTCATCGCTCCTTTCACCTGGGCTTTGAGCTTGGCGGCCTTTTCCATATAGGCCGCCAACCGCCTTAAAATCGAGTCGAGTATACCACCGGCTTCGCCGGCGGCTATCATATTCACGAAAAGACTATCGAATTGCTTGGGAAACTTCTTCAAAGCTTCGGCCAGAGTCGCACCGCTTTCAACAGATTCTTTGATTTCTTTTAGCATTTTTTTAAAGGTGGCGTTCCCTTGCTGGCTGTAAAGAATATCAAGGCATTGAATGATGGGGAGTCCTGCATCAATCATGGTCGAAAATTGCCTGGCAAAAAGGATCACATCCCGTTCTTTGACCTTGGGCTGTAAAAAACTGACATTCTCAAAAAGGTCTTTGGGTTTTTTCTTTACTTTGGTCGGCGTAATTCGCTGCCGCGCCAGCTGGGCCTTGACGGCTTCCTCGTTGACAGCTTCAATTTCGCCTTTTTGGACTTCATCCTTTCTGTTTTTGCCCACCCACAGATAAACAGGCATGATCTTCCTCCCTAGAGATTTAAATGTAAAATTATGACTGATGGTTTATGAGAAATTTCGGTTAATACCATGGTGCCATTGTGTTTTTAAGGTCTTAGGTTCATAATGAAATATTATTCAGAATGTTTATCGGTCACAGAGAAAAAAACTTAAGCTTTAATCCATTCCATCTGAAAAACTTCAGCCTATCGTAATTCTGAACTGAGCTTGGCATTATGCTATTGGCAATATCTTTTTAAGTATGGTAGCCTGACAGAGTGGCTAAAAATGGTAGTTGACTGGAACGTCTGCAGGGTGTGAGTTTATCGTTTCGGTAAGAATTCGGTTTAAAAACAAATGAATAAAACCAAAAAAAACAAGGCTCTGGAAGTCATCACAACCCATGTGAATGCGGATTTCGATGCCCTCGCTTCGATGCTGGCAGCTCAAAAGCTGTATCCCGATGCCTTGGTTGTATTCCCAGGATCCCAGGAAAAAAATCTGAAAAATTTTTTCATTAATTCAATGGCTTACCTTTTCAATATGGTGGATATTGGCGATATTGATTTTTCCACGGTCAAACGTCTGATTCTAGTAGACACCCGCCAACGCGGCCGTATTGGAAAGCTCGCCGACCTTTTGCAAAGGTCCGATATCGACATCCACATATATGATCATCATCCCTCAACCGGCAACGATATCAAAGGCAGCTTAGAGGTTCATGGAAAAACCGGAGCAAATGTGACGATTTTGACGGAGATCATTAAAGAGAAAAAGATCCGCATTAACCCGGAAGAAGCCACCATTATCTGCCTGGGATTGTACGAGGACACCGGTTCCTTCACTTTTCCTTCCACTACTGAAAGGGATTTTTTAGCAGCCGCGTTTCTTTTGTCCAATGGAGCCAATTTAAACATTGTTTCCGATCTAATCGCCAGGGAGTTGAGTCCTCAACAAGTCGTGCTCCTGAATGATATGATTCAGGCGGTGACCCGCTATCAAATCAGTGGAATCGAAATAGTCGTCACCAGCGTAACCATGGAAAAATATATGCCGGATTTTGCCTTTCTGGTTCAAAAAATGATGAAAATGGAAAACATCGATGCCATTTTTGCCATTGCTCGAATGGAAAATAAAATTTATGTGGTGGCTCGCAGCAGGATTAACGAGGTCGACGTGGGCACTATTCTGTCCGACATCGGTGGCGGTGGACATCCCTATGCAGCGGCAGCTTCCATTAAAGGAGAAACATTAGCACAAACCGAAGCTAGACTACTCCAAGTTCTCTTTGAAAAAATTAAGACTCGCCGTCAGGCCAAAGATCTGATGTCCTCACCCGCCATCACCATCGATGCC
>JAAUYD010270979.1_pt1 | contig 31243 bp, 31 predicted proteins | sample 7278101 | NCBI WGS metagenome assembly JAAUYD01 (sample SAMN14350128, study PRJNA611818) | marine sediment metagenome | isolation source: surface marine sediment (0.6m) | place: French Polynesia: Moorea | collected 2018-08
AGGAGGCCTTCATCAAGGCATACCGGGCGCTACCGCGATTTCGCGGCGACAGTGCCTTTTATACCTGGATGTACCGCATCGCCGTGAACACGGCAAAGAATCACCTGGCGGCGCAGCGGCGCCGCCCGATGGATGTAGAGCTCGACTTGCAGGACCCGGAACAGTACGACCTGCATGCCAAGCTCAAGGAAACGGACACTCCTGAGGGGGTGACCCTGGGCAACGAATTGAAGGAAACGGTAGAACGTGCCATTGCAGCACTTCCGGAAGATCTGCGGACGGCGATCATCCTGCGAGAGCTGGAAGGCATGAGCTACGAGGAGATTGCCCAGACGATGGAATGTCCGGTCGGCACAGTCCGATCCCGGATATTCAGGGCGCGAGACGCGATTGGGAAAAAAGTCGGGCCGTTGACCCGATGAAAGCGGGCGGGAAGGCCCTGGCGGGTGGAGTATGAATGACGCAATAAAAATGCAGATTTCGGCGTTTGTGGACGGTGAGCTGCCGGACGCGGAAGCGGATTTGCTGCTGAGACGAATGAGCCAGGACGCCTCGCTGCGCAAGCAGGCGGCCGAGTATTTCGAAATGGGTCGGGCGATGCGCGGCGAAGCTGCCGTCCCCGGAATAGAACATCTGCAGGAGCGTATTGCAGCCGCGCTCGGGGACAAGGCGCCCGATGCCATCGAGGTGACTGACGAACCGGCGCCGAATCGTACCGTCCGGCCGCTCGTTGGGGTTGCGCTGGCCGCGTCGGTTGCGTTACTGGCGATTGTCGGACTGCAGTTCAGCGGTGGTGTCACCGAAACCCCGATTATTTCGCCAGACACGGTGGCCGAAACGGTTGACGATGCGTCGTACACCGTTCCCGCGCCGGTCGACGACGAGCTCGTGCGGTACTTCCAGAGTCATGGCGCAACGGCGTCGGAGCTCGGCGCGAACGGCATGAACACGCGCCTCGTCAACCTGCGCCTGAGCAGCGAGGTTGTCGAAGAGGAAGAAGCTGACACGGCCGACGAAGACGCGGCGGTGGAAGAAGCCCCGCAGCAACCCTGATGCGCGGTGCCGCCGTCAACTCCATCCTGTGGCCGGCATTGCTGGCCGGTCAACTTGGATTCTTGTCGGTCGCCTTCGCCGAGCGCGCCGAACCCAATGAATGGCTGGGTCGTATGGGCGCCGCGGTTCAGGCCACCAACTACGAAGGGACAGTAATCCGAATTCAGGACGGTAAGGCCGAGGCACTCAAGGTCGTGCATTCGGTGGCAGACGGCGTCATTCGTGAAAAAGTCGTGGCTCAGGAAGGCAGCGGACTGGAGATCATCCGAAACGGCAACGAAGTGCACTGCATCCTGCCGGACAGCAAGTCCGTTCTCGTCGAGGAGTGGGATGATCAGTCCACACTGTTCTCGACATTGCCTTCGAGTGAAGTGCGTTTCGGCAGCGAATACGACGTCGCCGTCGTTCGCGAAGATCGCGTTGCGGGCCGGCAAGCCGTTCTCGTAGCCATCCGGCCGCATGACGAATTCCGTTATGGCCATCGCATCTGGCTCGACGTCGAGACAGCCTTTCCGCTGCAGACAAAACTGATTGCGGAGGACGGTTCGGCGATAGAGCAGGTGATGTTTGCGGACATCACGCTGAACGGCGAGATCCAGGCAAGCGCGCTGGCGCCGACCTACAGCACCGAGAACTTTCGCTGGCTTGACGCTCCATCCCGGCACGTCAGTCGCAATGTCGATACCGAGTGGCAAAGTACGGACCTTCCGCGCGGCTTCCGCGCCGTCGCTACGCACGGCGAGACCATGCCGGGAAGCGAGAACGTCGTTACACATATTCTTTACAGTGACGGTCTCGCAAACGTGTCGGTCTTTATCGCGGCCACCGATGAGGGCGGTCGAACGGGACCTTCGCGAGTCGGCGGTTCGAATTCCTACCAGGCCATTGTCGACGGTTTTCAAGTAACGGCGGTCGGCGAGGTGCCGGCCCTGACCGTTCAACAGATCGCCACGTCGATGACGCGTCGCTGACGCCTGCATCCGGTACACTCGGACGATGGAACAAGCCCGGGGCCGAATCACCGCAATCCACGAAGACCGTATTACCGTCGAGGTAGACTCGGCGTCATTCTGCTCGCGCTGCTCGACGGGAAAGGGCTGCGGCGCAGGACTGTTCGGTGCAGATCGCGGTCCCCGGCAGGTCGACGTACCGCTGCCCGATCTTGAGCGGTTCGGCGTGGGCGACGAGGTAACGCTCGAGCTGGCGCCAGAGAGCCTGCTTAGGGCCGCGCTGATTGTCTACGGCGCCCCTCTGCTCGCGGTTGCGGTGGTCTCGCTGGCGGCGGTCCTTCTGGGCTGGTCGGATCTGGTGTCCGTCGTCGTCATGCTCGCTGCGGCCGTTCTCGGTATTACCGTCGGTCGCCGGCGATTGCGTCGTTCGAACTGCCTCAAGCAGTTCACTCCCGTCATCGGCGGGCGCCCCGGGACGGTCAGGTGAAGACGTTGACGGTGTACAGCCGTCGCGGCTGCCATCTCTGTGAGAATCTGATCGAGGAGCTTCTCCCGATGATCGAAGGGACGCTGCGGCTCGACGTGCGGGAAATCGACACGAACGCCGCGTGGCTCGAACGTTGGGCCGGCGACATTCCGGTGGTCGAATACGACGGCGAGGTCGTCTGCACGCATTTTCTCGATCGCGAGGCGATTACAGGTATACTTCGCGGCTGATCGCTACCGGGCAGCACGATTCCGGCGCCAATTTCCCTTGCCAATGAAGCACATACGCAACTTTTCGATCATTGCACACATCGACCACGGCAAGTCCACGCTGGCGGATCGCTTCATCCACATGTGCGGCGGCCTGACGGAGCGCGAAATGGCCGAACAGGTCCTCGACTCGATGGATCTCGAGCGCGAGCGCGGCATCACGATCAAGGCGCAAAGCGTATCGCTCGACTACACGGCGAACAACGGCGAGACCTACCAGCTCAACTTCATCGACACGCCGGGGCACGTCGATTTCTCCTACGAAGTGTCGCGGTCGCTCGCGGCCTGCGAGGGCGCGTTGCTCGTCGTTGATGCAGCACAAGGCGTCGAGGCGCAGAGCGTCGCAAATTGCATTACAGCCATCGACCAGGGGCTCGAGGTCCTGCCCGTTCTGAACAAGATCGACCTGCCGGCCGCGGACCCGGACAAAGTCGTCGCCGAGATCGAGGACATCATTGGCATCGATGCGCAGGACGCCGTGCAGGTCAGTGCCAAGACCGGCAAGGGTGTTCCAGAGTTGCTCGAGACGCTGATCGAGGTCATACCGCCGCCCGAGGGCGAGCCCGAGGGCCCGCTGCAGGCCCTGATCATCGATTCATGGTTCGACAACTACGTCGGCGTCGTATCGCTGGTGCGCGTCGTCAACGGTTCGATGAAAAAGCGCGGCAAGATCAAGGTCATGTCGACAGGCATTTCCTACAACGCTGACCGCATCGGTGTCTTCACACCGAAAATGGAAGACCGCGACGAACTTCGTACCGGCGAAGTCGGCTTCGTCATCGCGGGCATCAAGGACATCTACGGTGCGCCCGTGGGCGATACGTTGACCGAAACTAAGGCCTCCTGCGAAGCACCGCTACCGGGATTCAAGCACGTTCAGCCGCGGGTGTTTGCAGGGCTCTTTCCGATCAGCTCGGACGACTACGAGAGCTTTCGCGAGGCATTGCAGAAGCTGCGCCTCAATGATGCAGCATTGCACTTCGAGCCCGAGACGTCGGCGGCCCTCGGTTTCGGTTTTCGCTGCGGGTTTCTCGGCATGTTGCATATGGAGATAGTGCAGGAGCGTCTCGAACGCGAGTATGACCTGGAGTTGATCACGACCGCGCCGACTGTCGTATTCGAAGTGGAAAACACGTCGGGCGATGTCGTACTGGTCGACAATCCGTCGAAACTTCCGCCGGTTAACGACATCGGGGAACTCCGTGAGCCGATCATCGCCGCCAGTATCCTCGTGCCCGAGGCGTACGTTGGCGCAGTGATCAAGCTGTGTGTCGAAAAACGCGGCGTACAGACACAGATGCGCTACCTCGGCGGCCAGGTATCGCTCGAGTACGAATTGCCCCTTGCCGAGGTCGTTCTCGACTTCTTTGACCGTCTCAAGTCCGTGAGTCGCGGGTTCGCGTCGTTCGACTACCACTTCGTGCGCTTTGATCCTGCACAGCTCGTGCGGCTCGATATCCTCATCAATGGTGACCGCGTCGATGCCTTGTCGATCATCGTGCACAAGGAGAATGTGCGTATTCGCGGGCGCGAGCTAGTCGAAAAGATGAGAGAATTGATACCGCGCCAAATGTTTGACGTAGCCATCCAGGCGGCCGTCGGCAGTCAGATCATTGCACGCAGCAACGTGAAGGCGCTGCGCAAGAACGTAACCGCCAAGTGTTACGGTGGCGACGTGAGCCGCAAACGCAAGCTGCTCGAAAAACAAAAAGCGGGCAAGAAACGAATGAAGCAGGTTGGGTCGGTAGAGATACCCCAGGAAGCATTCCTCGCCGTGCTGCGTGTAGACAACAAGTAACGGGAAAGCGATTTGATCATTAATCTCGCATTGATCCTCACGGCGTTGACCGTCATCTCGGGCATCGTCGTGGCGCTCGACAAGTTCGTCTGGAAGACCGATATGGGTGACGAATCCGACGCACTCAGCGTGCAGAGGGTTGTCGTCGAATACTCGCGCTCGTTCTTTCCGGTACTGCTTTTCGTGTTGGTCGTTCGGTCTTTCATCTTCGAACCGTTTCGCATTCCGTCCGGCTCGATGATACCGACGTTGCTCGAAGGGGATTTCATCTTCGTCAAGAAATACAGCTACGGCCTCCGGCTGCCGGTCACCGAAACGAAATTCATCGAGACCGGCAACCCGGAACGCGGAGACGTCGTCGTATTCCGGTTGCCGTCGGACCCGAGTATCAACTACATCAAACGCGTCGTCGGGCTGCCCGGCGATACCGTGACCTACGAACGGCACCGGCTGACCGTCAATGGCGAAGTGATCAATCTCGGTTCGAGCGATCGACGCTTCGGCAACGTGCCAATATTCGTCGAGGATCTCGACGGGCGTGTTCACGACATTCTCATCATGAATCCAGAGTTTTCGCGCGGCGATGCCACCTATCGCGTGCCCGAAGGGCAGTACTTCATGATGGGCGACAATCGTGACCGGTCGCAGGACAGCCGATTCATAGGCATGGTCCCGGAGGAGTTCCTGGTTGGGGAAGCTGTCCGCGTCTGGATGCACTTTGTGCCGTGGAACATGCCCGACTGGGGCCGTATCGGGACGAAAATCCGATAATGAGGTGTCAGTCACTGATTTGACCGGTAGAATCGCGGTACGTTGGGTTATGTAGCGCAGACGCTGCGCGACAGAGAACATGGAGAAATCGGTATGTCACTGAATTACTTGGAGAAATGGCGTTGCCGCGGCCGACAGGCCGGCATGACGACGCTGGGCCTCGTAATCCTGGTGGTATTCGTAGGTCTGTTCGCTTTCGCCGGAATTCGTCTCACTCCCGTGTATCTGAACTATCTGAAGGTCGCGAGCGTCGTGGACGGCGTCAGCAAGGAGTTCGACGGCACCGGCGCCAGCCGCGCGGCCATTCGCAGTTCCCTGACGCGCCGTTTCGATATCGAAAGTGTCGGCGAGATCGAAGCCAAGGACATCACGGTCACTTCCGTCGACGGGGGCTACGAAGTCGCGGCGACGTACTCGCACAAAGCGCCTTTCATTGCCAACGTCAACTTTTTGGTGGACTTCGACAAGCGCACGCTGATCCGCCGTTAGCGATACGTGGCCGCATCGCGGCCCGGCAAAGAATGAGCGATTAGATTGAATAAAGCCGAGAGTTGGCTCCAGAATACGCTCGAGTACCGGTTTTCAGATCCCGAATTGTTGATCCGGGCGCTCACGCACCGCAGCGCGGCCGGCACCAACAATGAACGACTGGAATTCCTCGGCGACGCCGTGCTCGATTTCGTGATTTCCGAAGCCGTCTTCGAATTGCGCCCCGACGCGTCGGAGGGTGACCTGAGCAAATTGCGCTCATCCCTGGTAAAGGACGCATCGCTCGCCGAACTCGCGAGCGATCTCGGCCTGGGCGAGCACCTGATTCTCGGCAGCGGCGAGCGCAAGACCGGCGGTCACCGCCGCGAGTCGATCCTCGCCGATGCGCTCGAAGCGGTTTTTGGCGCCGTCTACCTCGACAGTGGCTTCGATGCGGCATGCGAGGTCATCGAGCGCGTGTTCGAGCAGCGCCTGCAGTCATTGCCCGACGCCGAGGATCTCAGGGATCCCAAGACACGCCTGCAGGAGTGGTTGCAGGGACAAGGAATGGCGTTACCGGCGTATGAGCTGGTTAGTGTGACGGGCAAGGCGCACGCGCAGCGATTCGCCGTGACGTGCACCGTGAATGAGCTCTCACATTCGACAGACGGCAGTTCGACGACGCGACGCAAGGCTGAACAACAGGCCGCGCGCCGAATGTTGGCATTCATCCAGGAAAAGAGAGAATGAGCGAACACCGCTGCGGTCTCGTCGCAGTCATCGGCCGCCCCAATGTCGGCAAGTCGACATTGATCAACGCGATCATGGGCCGCAAGGTCAGTATCGTCACCGCCAAGCCGCAGACCACGCGCCACCGCATTCTCGCGGTTCACACAACGGATACGGCACAGATCATCTTCGTCGACACCCCGGGCCTGCATCGCAAGGCGGGGAAGGCGATGAACCGGCTCATGAACCGCACTGCGGCCAATGCACTCGCAGATGCCGACGTCGTGTTGTTTGTCAGCGATGCGACGCACTGGACGCCGGCCGACGAGGACGTGGTCAAGCGCCTGCGCAAGGTCAAAGCACCTGTTATCGCCGTGCTCAATAAAGTCGACAAGGTTCATCCGAAGGAGAAGCTGCTCGACACGATTGCGCTGATGTCGGCTCGCCACGATTTTGCGGAAATCGTGCCGCTATCCGCGCTGCGCGAAGCTAACCTCGACGGACTGCTTGGGAGCCTGCCTCCGTTCCTGCCCGAGTCGCCGCCGCTCTTCCCCGAGGACATGCACACGGACCGCAGCCCGGAATTTCATGCGGCCGAAGTCATACGGGAAAAGCTGACGCTGATGCTGCATCAGGAACTGCCCTACGGACTCACGGTGCAGGTCGAGCGCTACCTCGAAGACGACGGCGGTATCACGATCAATGCGATCATCTGGGTCGAGCGAGACAGCCAGAAAGGCATCGTCGTGGGCAAGCAGGGCGCTGTCCTGAAAAAGGTGGGCCGCGCGGCGCGACTCGAACTCAAGGAACAACTCGGCCGCAGTGTCCATCTCGAGCTCTGGGTCAAGGTCAAGAGCAACTGGGCCGACAATGAGAAGGATCTCATGAACCTCGGCTACGAGACGCTCTAGGCCATGCTCGTTTTTTTAATTTTTAGAAACTTATTTCTAAAAGTTAATGTAATTTCAAGTTAGTGTCCGGCCCGGGAGTTTCGCGCTTTTCCGGCCCCAAGTTCGTCCACCTGAGTTATAGTTGCGATATGAGTGCTGATTCTTACCCTGGGAAGCATTCAAGCACGTTGACGGGTCTGCATCTTCTTCTGACCTACCAGTGCAACTACGAGTGCGACCACTGTTTCGTGTGGGGCTCGCCGTTCCAGACCGGCACCATGACGATCGAGACCATCGAGCACATTCTTGCCGAGGCCGAATCGCTTGGGACCATCGATTGGATCTACTTCGAAGGCGGCGAAGCCTTTCTCTATTACCCGGTTTTACTGGGCGGCATCCTAAGAGCCAAAGCGCTGGGCTTCCACGTGGGCATCGTTACCAACGCCTATTGGGCCACGGCGGACGCTGATGCTGCGAAGTGGCTGAGGCCTCTCGCGGGCCTTGTCGATCAGCTTTCCGTGAGCAGCGACGGTTACCACGGCAGTGACCAAGGTCCGGATCAACCAGGCATTGCCCGCCGCGCTGCGAAACAGCTGGGAATACCCACGGGTTTGATCACGATTGCCGAACCTGGGACAGCTGACGTACCTGAAAGCGAGTCGGCAGTTACCTACAGGGGGCGCGCAGCGGAGTTGCTGGCATCCCGGGCCGACGCGAAGCACTGGGAGCAGTTTTCAGAGTGTCCGTGGGAGGATCTGCGGCAACCGGGCCGGGTGCATGTGGATCCTTTCGGTCACCTGCACATCTGCCAGGGTATCTCGATCGGCAACATGCTCGAGTGTTCGCTGGCCGAGATCATGGCCGACTTTGACCCGGACACGCACCCGATTGTCGGTCCCCTGCTTGCCGGAGGTCCCGCGGAGCTGGTTCGCCGCTACGATCTTCCGCACAAGGAGGGATACGCCGACCATTGTCATCTCTGCTACGAGTCGCGGCGGGTTTTGAGGCAGCGCTTCCCGGATGAGCTGACGCCAGATCAGATGTACCGTACGGCTTGAAGATTCAGTTTGTCGGTCAAGCCTCCCGGCGGCGGTCCGGCCGGGACTGAACGGTGCGTCGATGAGCAAGCGCGTGCAACAGCAGGATGGCTGGATACTCCATCATCGGCCATTTCGCGATTCCAGCCAGATTCTCGACGTACTGACACGCGACCACGGCCGAATCGCCGTCGTTGCCCGCGGGAGCCGCGGCGCCAGGTCCAAACTCGCAGGCGTATTGCGACCGTTCCTGCCGCTGCGCGTGTCGTGGGTCGCGAGAACTGATCTCGGGACGCTGACCGGAGCCGAGGCGGCCGGCGCGCCGACTGCGCTGAGTGGCGACGCACTGCTTTCTGCGTTTTACGTCAACGAGCTCCTGCTGAATTTCCTGCTGCGACACGACCCTCAGCCCGAGATCTTCGAGCTTTACGGATCTGTTCTCGAATCACTGGGGCGAGCCGAGAACGTCGCGGCCAGTTTGCGCAGCTTCGAACTCGAACTACTCGGTCTGCTCGGCTATGCCGTGAACCTCGATCAGGAAGCAGCGTCGCACGACGACCTCGACCCGGAGCAGCACTACGACTATCGCATTGAACAGGGGCCTGTCCCTGTCGAGCGCAGTGACGGGCCGCTCGTGTTCCGGGGTGCGACATTGCGTGCAATTGCGGCGCAGGACTTCGACGATGCCGAAGTACTGCGAGCAGCCGGAAGACTGCTGCGGCAGGTCGTCGCGCACCACCTTGGTGGGAGGGAGCTGCAAAGTCGCAAGGTGCTGCTCGAGGTGCATCGGGGTAGAATCGCCGAATGAACGAGCCGAAGCCCATCTTCCTGGGCGTCAACATCGACCACGTCGCAACGTTACGCCAGGCACGCGGCACATCGTATCCGCGACCTTCAGAAGCCGCTTACATTGCCGAACGCGCCGGGGCAGACAGCATTACCGTGCACCTGCGCGAGGATCGTCGGCACATCCAGGACCAGGATCTCGACGACATCAATACCGTCTTGAAGACTCATATGAATCTCGAGATGGCGGTGACCGACGAGATGATCGGGATTGCGTCACGAATTCGCCCGTCGGACGTCTGCCTCGTGCCGGAGAAGCGGGAGGAGCTGACGACGGAGGGCGGACTCGATGTGGCCAGCCAGGTTGCGCGCGTAAGCCGCGCCTGCGAGCAGCTGGCGGAAAATGGCATTCGCGTATCCCTGTTCATCGATCCGGACAAGGAGCAGATCGACGCGGCCGTCGAGTCGGGTGCCCCCGTGGTCGAACTGCATACCGGCGCCTATGCCGAGGAGGACGGCGAACCGCGGGCCGCTGAACTCCGGCGCATCGTCGAGGCGGCAAAGTACGGTCATCAGAAAGGCCTCGTCATCAACGCCGGACACGGGCTGCACTACGAAAACGTCAAGCCGATTGCCGCGATTTCTGAGATCGTGGAATTGAATATCGGTCATGCGATTGTCGCGCGCGCCGTGTTCGATGGGCTCGCGGGTGCCGTCGCCGAAATGAAACGGTTGATGCTCGAAGGTCGGCAGGACCACGCGTGATCTTCGGCATCGGTACCGACATCGTGGAGCTGAGCCGCGTCCAGGGCATATACGATCGCTTCGGCGACCATTTCGCGCACCGCATTCTCATGGACGAGGAAATGGCGCTGTATCGGCGCGCCAAAGACAAAGTGCGATTTCTCGCCATGCGTTTCGCAGGCAAGGAAGCGACTGTCAAGGCAATGGGCACGGGTTTCGCGCACGGTGTGTGGCTGAGAGACGTTGGTATCCTCAACAATGACTGGGGACGCCCTGTCATCGTCTGGTCCGAGCGCGGCAGCCGCGTATGCGCGCGTCTCGGAATCGGTAGCGGCCACGTCAGCCTGACTGACGATGCGGGACTGGTGATGGCGTTCGCGGTCGTCGAGTGCGCCGGGAAGGAAGGTTAGCGCCTATGCATTGTTTTTCGTTCGACATCGAAACCGTTCCCGATACCGATTTCGGCCGAGCGGTCATGGACCTGGACGGGCTTACCGATGAGGACGTCGCGAGGGCGATGACGTTCAAGCGACTGCAGTCGGCCGGTCATGATTTCCTGCCGCTGCACCAGCACCGCGTCGTTGCGATATCCGTCACTTTCCGCACCCGCGATACGTTCCGTGTCTGGAGTCTCGGTGACGAACAGTCGGACGAGTCGGATCTCGTGCGGCGCTTCTTTGATGGCATCGAGAAATACGCACCGGATCTCGTCTCGTGGAACGGCGGCGGTTTCGATCTTCCGGTGTTGCACTATCGCGCGCTGAAGCATGGCATCCAGGCGCCCCGGTACTGGGAGCACGGCGATTCCGACCGGGAATTCAAGTGGAACAACTACCTGAGCCGCTACCACTGGCGGCACGTCGACTTGATGGACGTGCTCGCCAATTTCAACAATCGCGCGTTTGCCAAGCTTGACGAGATCGCGGTCATGCTTGGCTTTCCCGGTAAGCTCGGCATGGATGGCTCGAAGGTGTGGGATACGTTTCTCGCAGGCGGCATTAAGGAAATCCGCGACTATTGCGAGACCGACGTGCTGAACACCTGGCTCGTCTACCTGCGCTTTGAGTACATGCGAGGCAATCTCGATGACAAGGACCTTGAACGCGAATACGCGCTGGTCCGGAATACGCTCTCGGACATGGACCAGCCGCATCTTCACGAGTTCCTCGCGGCCTGGCCGGAGTAGTGCCGCGCATGGCCAGGAAGAAGCGCCGCGAACCGGAAACCGCGGATATCACGGCGGTCACCCACGACGGTCGCGGCATTTCTGCGGCGAAGGGCAAGAAGGTATTCGTTGCCGGCGCTCTCGAAGGGGAGACGGTCACCTACGTCCGCAGGAAGTTCCGCCGCAATTGCGACGAAGCCGAACTTCTCGAAATACATAGCGCGTCACCCGATCGCATCGAGGCGCGGTGCGCCGTCTTCGGTCGATGCGGCGGCTGCTCGTTGCAGCACGTCACGCCGGAGCATCAGCGGCGCATCAAAGCGCAGACGCTGAAAGACAATCTGGAACGCATCGGCCAGGTAACGCCACGCGATTGGCTGCCGCCGATGACGGGTCCGGAATGGCATTATCGTCGTCGTGCCCGACTTGCCGTCAAGGACGTAAAGGGCAAGGGTCGTGCACTGGTCGGCTTCCGTGAGCGGCACGCACCGTTCATCACGGACATGCATCGCTGCGAGGTGCTCGTGCAGCCGCTCGACGCGCTGATCGAGGATCTCAGCGAGCTGATTGGAGGTTTGTCGATTCGGGCGCGCCTCCCGCAAATTGAGGTCGCCGTCGCGGAAAACGCCATCGCGCTGGTCTTTCGCGTGCTCGATACGCCGAGCGATGCCGATATTGCGGCGTTCCGCGCTTTCGGCGTGGCGAATGGTATGCGCATCTATCTGCAGACCGGCGGGCTCGACTCGGTGCGGCCGGTGTTCCCCGACTTCGTCGATGAGCCGCTGTACTACACGTTGCCGGAATTCGACATTCGGGTGGACTTCCAACCCGCCGACTTCGTGCAGGTGAATGCGGACATCAACCGGCGCATGGTTCATTTCGCCGTCGAACAGCTAAATGCCGGATCTGACGACCGGGTGCTGGATCTCTTCTGCGGGATCGGCAATTTCTCGTTGCCGCTGGCTCGCAAAGCCGGAACCGTACTCGGCGTCGAAGGGGAGGCGAGCCTCGTGGAACGTGCGGGCTCGAACGCAGCGCGCAACGGCCTCGACAACGTGACGTTCCGGACCGCAGACCTGAGCAGGATCGACGGTACCGAGCCTTGGGTTCGCGAAGGCTGGAGTCGCATGTTGCTGGATCCTGCCCGCAGCGGTGCGGCCGAGGTGGTGACCCGCATGCATCTGTTCGGCCCGCGACGTATCGTTTACGTGTCCTGTCATCCCGGCACGCTGGCGCGCGATGCCGGGACGCTGGTCAACGAACAGGGCTATACGCTCGAGGCGGCAGGCATCATCGATATGTTCCCGCACACCGCGCATGTAGAATCTATCGCGGTGTTTGCGAAAAACTGATCGTCCACAGCGAGGCACGGCGGATGTCACTTGGACCCGTGATGCTCGACATTGAGGGGCTCTCCCTGAGTCCGGCGGACCGCGATCTTCTGCGGGAGCCTGCCGTGGGTGGCGTCATCCTGTTCTCGCGCAACTACGAAACCGTAGAACAGGTCGCGGATCTGGTTGCCGACATAAGAGCGCTCCGCAGCCCACCGCTGCTCATCGCCGTCGATCACGAAGGGGGACGCGTGCAGCGTTTCCGCGATGGCTTCACAGTAATGCCGCCTATGCGCCGCATCGGACGGGAATTCGATCGTGATCCGCAGGCCGGGCTCGAGGCGGCAAGAGAGGCCGGTTGGCTGATCGCGTCGGAGCTTCGGGCGGTCGGGATCGATCTCTCTTTTGCACCCTGCGTCGACCTCGACTGGGGCGTCAGCGAGATCATCGGAAATCGAGCATTTCATCGCACACCGGAAGCCGTGGCCGACCTCGCTAACGCGTTTTCGCGAGGCTTGCGCAGCGCCGGCATGGCCGCTGTCGCCAAGCATTTTCCCGGTCACGGTGCCGTCGTCGCCGATTCGCACCTCAAGCTGCCGATCGATCGACGCGAGTACGGGCATATCCTCGACGACATGCGGCCTTATGAACGACTGATCAGCAATGGCTCGATCGCCGGCGTCATGCTGGCGCATATCGTGTACGAACAGATCGACTCGATGCCGGCGGGCTTCTCGGAGTACTGGATACAGCGTGAGCTGCGCTCGCGCCTCGGATTCGGCGGCGCGGTTTTCTGTGACGACCTGAGCATGAAGGCGACGCGCCCGTACGGTTCAATGGCCGAGCGAGGATTGTCTGCACTCGAAGCCGGCTGCGACATGATTCTCGTCTGCAATGACCGGGATGCGGCGCACGAGGCCGTCAATGCGCTGGCCGACTACTCGAATCCGCTGTCGCTAGTCCGGCTGGCTCGCCTGCACGGCACCGGCCAGGTGTTGCGGGAGTCGCTGCTCGCGAGCGACGAATGGCAGGCCGTCAATGAGCGTTTCTCGCACTGGGGAGACCGTCCGGAGTTTCATCTCGACGCCTAGCAGCCTGTTGAGAAAGTAATCAGGAAGAAACGATGTCAAGAACATACGCGCTGATGATCGGCAGTGGTTGGCAGCAGCTGGCCCCGCACGACGGCGGTACCGAGGTCGAGACCGCATGGGGGTTGCCCTCCGCGCCGGTGCGCCGGGTCTGCTTCGGTACGACGGAGGTCATGTGCCTGGCACGCCATGGTGATGGGCACTCGCTTCCGCCGCACGTCATCAACTATCGCGCCAACATCGTCGCGCTCAAGAAAATGGGTGCCGACGCGATCATTGCGCTGAACACCGTAGGCGTGATCACGAACGTGCGTGAGGCGGGGCAGATCGCGATTCCGGACCAGTTGCTGGACTACACCTGGGGCCGCGATCACACGATCTACGATGGGCGTCGCGCGCTCGTCGAGCACATCGACTTCACGGAGCCGTTCACTGCCGGTCTGCGGCGAGGTCTGCTGCACGCCGCGGCAGACGCCAATGTGGACTGTCTCGACGGCGGGACCTACGCGGCTACGCAAGGTCCGCGGCTTGAGACGGCGGCCGAGATCGATCGCCTGGAGCGTGACGGTGCCGACTTCGTCGGCATGACGGCGATGCCCGAAGCCTCGATCGCGCGCGAACTCGAGATCGACTACGCCTGCATTGCGATGGTCGTCAACCCGGCGGCCGGGCGCGGTGAGCAGCCGATACACGATGCCGTGGCCGCGAGCACACAAGCTGCTCGAAATGCGACGATGTCGACACTCCAGGGCTTCTTCCGGACGCTATCATTACAGGATCATGACGGGAATCGACCATAGCGTGCTCGAACAGGTCCTGGCCGGTACGGCCGAGCCCCTGCTCGTCGTGCGTGTCGATCAGCCCGACTGGCCCGTTGCTCTCGCCAATCCGGCTTTCGCCAGTATTTCCGGTGACGACGTGCTCGAGCAACCCTTCGCCGATGTCATCGAAAACCTGGCAGGGCGCGAACTGGCGCTCGAGGTGTCGGAGTCGGTCAGATCCCAGCAGGAAACCAGCTTCCCGGTCGAGTCGAACAGTCGCGAGTACCTGCTGGTCCTGAAACCCGTTTTGCAGGGCGGCGAGGATGCGGCGCGCTACTACGCGGCCTATTGGCGGGGCAATAATTCGGCGGGCGGCGCCAATGGCGCCGAGATGCACCATGCATTACTCAAGGCCAAGCGACGAATCCGCGATCTGTCGCGCGACGACCCTGTGACCGGGCTATTGAACGATCGCGCGTTTCGCGAGGTCTTCGAACACGACTGGGCGGTTGCAGCGCGAGAACAGGGCCGGCTGTCGGTCGTCACGTTTACGCTCGACGACTTCGAGGCTTATGTCGACGTGTTCGGCAGGCACGCAGCTGATTCGTGCCTGAGACGCGTCGGACAGGCGATACGTCGTTGCCTCCGCCGCGCCAGCGACGTCGTCGCGCGACCGCAGGGTGCGTCCTTCGTCGCGCTCTCGCATGCGTCGGACGAAGAGGGCGTGCGCGATTTTGCCTCACAGATCTCGACGGCGGTGCGCGAACTTGGCTTGCATCACCCGCGGTCGTCCGCGGCGAAGTTTGTGACGGTGTCGTTCGACGTTGTCGTTGCCGATGCCGCAAATGAACCCGGGAGCGCCGGCGAGTTTCTCGATGAGTTACTCGGTTCCGTATCCGAGTAATTCGCCGTCGCCCGAAGCGTCCTCGACGTCCTCCTCGACGCGCGTCACCCTCGCGATTACACCGAATTTCGGGTGGTCGTAGTAGCGCAGCTCGCCCCTCTTGACGATGCGGTCTTCCTGGATCCGGAAATAGGTCGGTAGCGGCCTGCGGTCTTCGTCGTCGACGAAATCGAGCAGATCGCCGACAGTGCGAACACTACCTTGCCGCTGCGTCCGTTCGTTACCGACTGCCGAAACCCCGGCGTCCGGAGCCCTGATGGCGAGGTCGACGACGAGGTGCAGGAATCGGCTCTGGTAGAGCATCAATGTGCCGTCGAGGTCCTCGGGCGGTTCCGCGAATCGGGCGAGAGGTACGGCCTCGGTCTGTTCCTCGGGCCAGGTTGCCTGGGTCCAGCCGAAATGCATCACCGGTTCGTAGACGTCGAGGTTCTCCATGCGGTCGAAGATGTTGATGAGTTCGTAGTCGGCTTCGGCCATCAGCACGAATTCGGTATCGGGCAGCGGTTCGGGCTCGTCTATCTCGACCGTTTCCGGCGGCAGCGCCTGGACGAATTCAACGGGTGCCTCGAGCGCCGGCTCGGGTTCGGGTTCATCCGGCAGGAACACTTCCGAGCCCGTCGACACCTCCTGCGTGTACCGGAACACGATCACTTCGACCGTATAGCGGCGGATTTCCTGTTCTTCGGTATCGACCTCGTCGGCTTCGGGTTGCTGTGCCAGTGCCGGCGCGAGCAGCAACAGGGACAGCAGGCTGGGTATCAGGTATCGCATCACTCAGGTTTTGACCGCAAGTTGTTCCATCAGGTTCTCGATTGTAGCGAATCGTTTGTCGAGATTCGTCAGGTCATCGAGAATCCGGAGCCGATGAGAGCCCTGCAGGCGGAATTTGTGGCTGTCGCTCTGCACGAGTTGCACGAGGCCGAGCGGATCGATACGGCTGTCCGCGCCAAAAACGAGGTAGCCGCCCGCGTCGGCAGCATCGATCTTCTCGATGCCGAGACGCGAGGCCGTCTTCCTGATGCCGGCAATGCGCATCAGGTTCTTCGTCGCCTCTGGAAGGAGACCGAATCGATCGATGAGCTCGACCTGGAGATCGCGCAACTCGGATACATCCGCGGCGGCCGAAATGCGCTTGTAGAGGATCAGGCGCAGGTGTACGTCCGGGACGTAGTCGTCGGGCAGCAAGGCAGGAATGTGCAGATTGATATCGACGCCCGCGTGCAATGGGGCCTCGAGGTTCGGCTCCTCGCCGGCCCGCAGGGACTCGACGGCGCGGCCCAGCATTTCCGTATAGAGCGAAAAGCCGATCTCCTGGATCTGGCCGCTCTGCGTATCGCCGAGAAGTTCGCCCGCGCCGCGAATCTCGAGGTCGTGCGTTGCAAGTGTGAAGCCTGCACCGAGGTCCTCGAGCGAGTCGATGGCTTCGAGGCGTTTGACGGCGTCGGCGGTCATCGTCGCTTTCGGCGGTGCGACCAGGTAAGCATAGGCTCGGTGGTGTGAGCGACCGACGCGCCCTCGCAACTGGTGCAACTGTGCAAGGCCGAAGCGATCGGCCCGGTTGATAATGATCGTATTCGCCGTTGGTACGTCGATGCCGCTTTCGACAATTGTCGTGCACAGCAGGACGTTGAAGCGGCGGTGATAGAAGTCGAGCATGACCTGCTCGAGTTCGCGTTCCGGCATCTGGCCATGACCGATACGGACATTCGCTTCGGGGACGAGCTTTTCGAGCTGCTGCTCGACACGTCCGATGTCCTCGACGCGATTGTGAATGAAGTAAACCTGGCCGCCACGTTTGATTTCGCGAAGGCAGGCCTCGCGGATGATCACGTCGTTCCATTCGGAGACAAAGGTCTTGACGGCGAGGCGTTCTGCCGGCGGTGTCGTGATCAGCGACATCTCCCGAATGCCACCGAGCGCCATATTGAGTGTCCGCGGAATCGGCGTCGCGGTCAGTGTGAGAATGTCCACCTGGCTGCGCAACGACTTGATGGCCTCCTTGTGCCGCACGCCGAAGCGGTGTTCCTCGTCGACGATGACGAGCCCGACGTCATGGAAATCTCTGGTGTGCTGCAAAAGCCGGTGCGTGCCGATGACAACGTCGACCGAGCCGGTCCTGAGGCCGGCTACGATGTCTCTGACTTGACGCGTGGACTGAAATCGAGACAGCACCTCGACTCGGACCGGCCAGTCGGCGAATCGGTCTCGGAAATTCTGGCCATGCTGCTGCGCGAGCAGTGTCGTCGGCACGAGAACCGCGACCTGTTTGCCTCCGTGCACTGCGGCAAAGGTCGCGCGCAAGGCCACTTCGGTCTTGCCGAATCCAACGTCGCCGCAAACGACGCGGTCCATCGGCTGGACGGAGGCAAGATCGCCGAGCACATCGTCGATTGTACGTGCCTGGTCCTCGGTCAGCTCAAATGGGAAACCGGATTCGAAGGTTCGGTAATCGGTCTCGGGCCAGTGGAAACGATGGCCGGGACGCGCCGCGCGACGCGCGTAGATGTCGAGCAGTTCCGCGGCCACATCGCGGATCTTCTGAATGGCACGGCGTTTCGCCTTCGCCCACTGGTCGCTGCCGAGGCGGTGCAGGGGTGCGTTTTCGGGTGATGCGCCCGTGTAGCGAGAAATCAGGTCCAGGGCATGCACGGGAACATAAAGCTTGTCGCCGTCCGCATATTGCAGATGCAGAAACTCCGCGGTTATGCCGCCGGCCTCGAGCGTCGCCAGACCGAGGTAGCGGCCGATGCCGTATTCCTCGTGTACGACGGGCGACCCGGGCTCGAGATCGTTGAGCTGCCGGATGATGGTCTCCGGATCGCGATCGCTCCGGCGGCGACGCTTGCGAGCCCGTGTGCGTTCGCCGAAGAGCTGCTGCTCGCTGATGATCGCGAGCCCGGCAGCCGGCAACAGGATGCCGTTGTCGACGGGCGCAATCGCAACGCCGATTCGTTGGGAGCCGTCGAGAAATTCGTGCCAGCGGTCGGTCCGTGCGAGGTCGAGGCCCCGGCCGGAGAGCAGGTCATGGAGCTGTTCCCGTCGGCCCGGGGAGTCCGTCGTGAACAGGACCCTGCCGTCGAAATCCTCGAGGAATCGCAACAACGCGGCGGCCGCGTCCTCGTAGCGCGCCTCGATTTTCATTGCGGGCGGCAGTTTCGTGTCGAGATTCAGCACGCCTCGAGCATCGGCGAGCGTTTGTGCCGAATAACGCACTTCCGGGTAAGCAGCCAGGCGAGCGAGTGCTTTTTCCGGATCCAGGAACGTCTCGGCAACGCTCAAGATCGGCCGCTCCGGGTCGAGACTGCAGAGCTCGAAGCGTTCGTTGGCCTCCACGTGAAACTGCTCGAGCAGGTCTTCCAGCCCGGCTGGTGCAAGCACGATGCAGTCATCGGGCAGGTAGTCGGTAAACGCGGCCGTCGCGTCGAAGAAGAGCGGCAGGTAATACTCGATGCCGCCGTGTGCGATGCCATCCGATACCTCGCGATAGACGCGCGACTGGCTGGGCTGGCCTTCGAAGCGTTCGCGATAGCGATCCCGAAAACCGCGCACGGCATACGGGTCGAGCGGCACCTCGCGCGCCGGAAGAATGCTGATCGAGTCGATGTGCTCGCCCGACATCTGGGTCTCGGCGGAAAACATTCGTAGCGACTCGATCTCGTCATCAAAGTAGTCGATGCGCAGTGGCGCTTGTGCGCCCATTGGGTAGATGTCGATCAGGGAACCACGCACGGCGAATTCACCGTGCTCGGAAACCTGTGGAACGCGGACATAGCCGCCCTCGACCAGCGAGTCGACGAACGGCTCCCGAGGCAGTTGCTGGCCTTTCACGAGGGACAGCGAGCGGGCGGCAACGTAGTCGACCGGTGGCAGGCGCTGCTGAAGGACGGTGCTTGCGGCGATGGCTACGCCGTGCGACATGGACGGCATGCGCGACAGTACGCTGAGCCGTTGCGAAATGATGTCCTGGTGCGGGGAGAAGCTGTCCCAAGGCAGCGTCTCCCACTCGACGAAGTGCTCGACGGGTAGCTCCTCGCCGGCAAAGAAACGGATCTCCGCCTCGAGCTGGTCCGCATGCCGAGGGTCCTCCGCGAGCACGACAATCGGTCTGCCGACCGCACTGGCGAGCTCTGCAACGGCCAGCGACAGGCTGGCGCCGAGTAGCCGGCCCCAGGCACCGGTGTCGCCGGGTGCGGGCAGGGCTGGGCTGGCTGGGAGCAGGAGTGGTGCGGTCACGGTCCGGTTCGACGAAAATCGGGCCGCGATTATTGCATAGCCGCGAAACGAAAAGGCTCACCGCAGGGCAATCCGGTACAAAAAAAACCCGGGACGTTGCCGGCCCGGGCTTTGTATGAATATTGGCGCCGATCAGCGTTTGACGACGGCGTGAATCACCTTGTCATACTCGAAATAGACGATCATGTTGGCGTATTCCCAGCGTGTGATCGGAGGATCACCGACCGGAGCCTGTACCGACGCCGGAGCGCCGTACTTGGACTGGACGCTGGCCTGCGTCATGCCGCGAGTCGGGCGTCCGTCATTCATGTCGGCGGAAGCACCTCGCATCTGAAGCGTGTCGGCGCTCGCCGTACCCCATGCCGCCAGAAGCAGGGCAGTCAGGGAAATCGTACGCAATTTGGCCATGTTCATCCTCCGATTACAGGTATAGGCACTATAGCACCGCCGCGCGGGATGAGGCATGCGAACTGTGTCACAATGCCGCCCAATGCTGAATCCAGTTGAACTCTTCATCGGGTTGCGCTACCTGAGGGCCAAGCGGCGCACCCGGTTTGTGTCCTTCATTACGTTGATCTCCCTCGCCGGCATTGCGGTCGGTGTCGCGGCGCTGATCGTGATCCTGTCCGTTATGAACGGCTTCGAGGGCGAGCTGCGCAATCGGCTTCTCAGTATGTCGGCACATGGCACCGTCAACAGCGCCGGCGGTCCCGTGCGGGATTGGCGAGAGCTGGTCGGCGAAGTCGCCGCCGAACCGGGCGTCAGTGCGGCAGCTCCTTTCGTACCGATGGAAGGCATGATCCAGTCCGGGCGCGACCTCCATGCCGTCATGGTGCACGGCATCGACCCTGCCTACGAAGAGGCTCTGTCGGGAGAGCTCATCAATATGGTCGAGGGCAGCCTCGACGCGTTGCTCCCGGGGGAGCGCGGCGTGGTGCTCGGACGCATTCTCGCCTACGACCTCAACGTGCGCATCGGCGATGGCGTCGTGCTGCTGATTCCGCGTCCGGTCGGTGACGGAACGCTCGAGCCTGTGCTGGAACGATTCGTATTGCGAGGGGTCTTCGAAGCCGGTCTGGCGGACCACGACAGCGTGCTGGCGCTCGTCCACGCTGCGGATGCCGCCGGCGTTCTCGGCATGGGTGATGCGGTCAACGCGGTCCGGTTCCGCGCTGATGACGTGATGGCAGCGCCGGCGATTGCCGGGGCTCTGCAGGCGCGCCTCGGTGAAGCCGTCGAGACCAGCGACTGGACGATCGAGAACGGCAGCTATTTCCGCGCGATTCGTGTCGAGAAGATGATGATGTCGCTGATCCTCTCGCTCATAATCGGTGTAGCGGCGTTCAACATCGTGGCGAGTCTCGTCATGGTGGTCACCGACAAGACAACCGACATCGCCGTACTGCGCACGCTCGGAATGGGTCCGCGCGGCGTTGTACGCGTGTTCTTCGTCCAGGGTGCGATGATCGGTTGGGCAGGGGTGTTGATCGGCGTTTTGCTTGGAGTTGTCCTCGCGATTTACGTTCCCGTGATCGCCCCATTTCTCGAGCGGCTGTTCGGTTTCCAGATCATGCCCGGAGACGTCTACTACGTCACCGCCATTCCATCAGTGCTCGAAGCACGCGATGTCACCGTGATCGCGATATCCGCGTTTGTCCTGACGTCGCTCGCAACGCTGTATCCGGCGCGCCGCGCGGCGCTTGTGAATCCTGCTGAAGCCCTGAGGTACGAGTAGTGGGCGAGCGATTCGAAATTTGGATCGGCAATCGCTACGTCCGATCGCGCAGCCGAAACAGCTTCGTATCGCTGATCTCGGCGATCTCGATGCTCGGCATAGCGATCGCGGTGCTGGTCCTCATCGTTGTCATGTCGGTAGTCAACGGATTCGAGCGCGAACTCAGGGACCGGCTGCTGGCGATGACCGCGCACGCGACGATCGAAGGTGTCGAAGGAGCGCTCGACAGCTTCGAGGCTTTGCGGGAAACAGCCGTCGCCAATCCGCGTGTCCGGGCGGCCGCACCATTCATCGATGGACAGGCATTACTCGTAGCCGGCAATGCACTGAGCGGTGCCGAAATTCGTGGCGTCGAACCGGATGGAGAAGACGCCGTGTCGGGGATCGGTGGCGTCATGCAACAAGGTTCGCTCGGTGAGCTCGCGCCCGGCGCCTTCAATATCGTTCTTGGCAATGAGCTGGCCGACGCATTGGAAGTCGACGTCGGTGACAAAGTGACCGTCACGCTCGCCGAGGGAATGGTTACGCCGGCGGGAGTCATCCCGCGAAAGAAGCGCTTTACGGTCAGCGGCATCTATCGTGTCGGCATGTACGAATTCGACCGGCGGCTCGCTTTCGTTCATCTTGGCGACGCGCAGCGTCTGTACCGCAAGAAAGGTGTCGTGACCGGCGTCAGGCTTGCCGTTACAGAGATTTATGCGTCGCCCGACATCGTGCGCGAAGTCGCACGGGCCCACGGCGAACTCGTACTGGTCAACGATTGGACCCGGCGACACGTCAATTTCTTCCGTTCGATCCAGATCACGAAGTCGATCCTGTTCGTGATTCTGCTGATGGTCGTCGGCGTTGCGGCGTTCAACATCGTGTCGACGCTCGTCATGGTCGTCAAGGACAAACAGGCCGATATCGCGATTCTGCGTACGATCGGGGCGCAACCGTCGAGCATTCTCAAGATCTTTATTACGCAAGGCAGCATCGTCGGTATCGTCGGCACGGTAGCGGGCGTCGGGCTCGGCATATTGGTGGCGACCAACCTCGAGGCGATTGTCGGCTTTCTCGAGTCGGTCTTTGGCATCAAGTTCCTCGCGGCCGACGTTTACTTCATCAGCGATCTACCGTCAGAATTGAAGGCTGGCGACGTCGTCCGGATTGCGCTGATCGCGCTCGCGCTTGCGCTCGTGTCCACTCTCTATCCGGCCTGGGTTGCAGCAAGGACTGCTCCGGCGGAGGCCCTCCGATATGACTGAACCTGTACTTGAATGCCGCAACGTCACGCGCGAGTTCCGTGAAGGGCAGTCCAGTCTCGCCGTGCTGCGTGGCGCCAGCCTTGTGGTGCGCCCGGCCGAACGCCTTGCGATCGTGGGCGCGTCCGGATCGGGCAAGACGACATTACTTCAAATCATGGGCGGACTCGATGAGCCGACGTCCGGCGGCGTATTGATCAACGGTTCGCCGATGCACGGCACGTCCGAAACCGCGAAAGGCGAGCTGCGCAATCGCTACATCGGTTTCGTCTACCAGTTTCATCATCTGCTGCCCGAGTTCACGGCCGAGGAAAACGTTGCGATGCCGCTTTTGATACGACGCGTGACGAAATCCGAGGGGCTCGCCAGAGCGCGATCGCTGCTCGAGCGCGTGGGACTCGGCGAGCGGCTGAGCCATAAACCGGGCGAGCTGTCAGGCGGCGAGCGCCAGCGTGCGGCCGTTGCGCGCGCGCTCATCACGCGTCCCCAGCTCGTGTTGGCCGACGAGCCGACCGGTAACCTCGACGCCGGCAACGGTGAACACGTCCTCAGGCTCATGCTCGAACTCAACGAGGAACTTCATACGAGTCTCGTCGTCGTCACGCACGACCAGTCGATAGCGGCACGTATGGATCGCGTACTCGTGCTCGAAGACGGGGTCTTGAAGGAATCAGGCTGAGTCGCGGTCGCGGCGGATCGCTCGTTTGCGCATCTTGTAGTCCTTGAGCGACATTCGCCACAACGCGTCGACGACAACATAGCCTACAAGGGCGGTTATGCCGCCGAGCAACACACAGCCGAGCAGCAGCGGCTGCCAGATCGTGACGAACGTGTGGGCGACCCAGTCGAAGGACAGCTCGAAGCCGAACTCCCCCGGCTCGCTGCCGAGCAGGGTGTTGCCGAGCTTGTACGCGAGGTAATACATCGGCCCCATCGTTGCCGGGTTGCTGACCCAGGTAGAAACGGCCGCGATGGGGATATTCACTCGCATCAGCAGCGCGATCAGGATGGCCGTCGCTGTGTGTCCGGGGAACGGAAGCCAGGCGATAAACAGACCGAGTGCGAAGGCCGGCACGACCCAGCGGCGCCGGACGGCCCAAAGCCGCGGATCGTGAAGCAGGTGACGGAACGGCGTCATGATCCAGTGGCGCGCGATCTCCTGCCGTTTGAAGGCGAATTTCTTGAAAATCCGTCTGGGCATGCGTGTGCAATCCGGTTCTCATGAAGCTGCGAACGCCAGCTTCGCAGGTCTTGCTGAAACCTTGTCTCCTGATCATGGCGGGCGGTCTGGCGGCGCAGCATACCACGCTGCCGTTAAGCTCTGACCTCGCAAGCCTCGTATTCGTTGCATCCCTGATCGCCTGCGTATGGCGAGCGTCGCGACCGGTTGCGCTGTTCGCCGCCGGCTTCGCACTGTTCATGGTCGCTGGCCTCGACATCGTCGAGGGTCGTATCGACCGGCAGTATGCCGGGGACAGCATGCTGACCCGCGTCCGGGTCGTCGGTGCGCCGCAGGTTCGAGGCGCCTCGCTGGTCATGCAGGTGGCGCCGCTAGGCGACGATCGTGTTCCGCGCCAGGTCCGGTTGAGCTGGTTCGAGCCACCCGTCGATCCTCGACTTGGCGATGTCTGGCAGTTCGAAGTGCGATTGCGCGAGCCACGCGGGTTGTCGAATCCCGGCGTCTTCGACTACGAGGCCTGGATGTTCCGCGAGGGCTACCACGCGACGGGATACGTAGTTGCAGGCCGACGAAATCAGCTGCTCTGGGCCGGGGAGGTGGGCATCGCGGACCGGATACGCGGTCAGTTTACGCAACGGTCGCTCGCCTCGGCCGCGTCGCGCGAAATTGCAGCCGTCATCGTCGCCATCGGCGTAGGGGCACGCCACCTCGTAACGCGGGAGCAGTGGGACGTGTTTGCGTTGACCGGGACGAGCCACCTGATGGCGATTTCGGGTTTGCACGTGAGTCTCGCTGCGACGGTGGGATTCATCGCAAGTCTGGCGGTCATTGCGCCGATACGTCGCCGGGGAACGCTGCTCGTACCGGCGGTTCTTGCAGGAACGGGAGTCGCCGTCGCGTACGCCCTTGTTTCCGGCCTGGGCGTGCCGGCGCGCCGCGCCGTGATCATGCTTGCGCTTGCGGCGATTGCAGTCGTGACGCGAAGGCAGATCGATGCGGCGATCGTTGTCGTTGTCAGCGCCTTGCTTGTCTATTGCACCGACCCGATCGCCTCGTTAACACCCGGTTTCAAGCTCTCGTTCGGCGCCGTCATCCTTCTTCTGTGGCTCGCCCGGCGCCGAGATCGTTCTGTGCCGGGCGTGCGTTCCTGGTTGCGGCAACTGCTGGTTGTCCAAATGTTCCTTGCGTTCGGGCTGTTGCCACTGACGGCGCTGCTGTTTCAGCGCATCGCCGTGGTTGCACCGCTTGCGAATCTCGTCGCCGTACCCCTGTTCAGTTTCGTCGTAGTGCCGCTCGTGCTCGTGGCGCTCGCAACGGGAGGATCTGCCGACCTGGCGCTACGGGCTGCGGCATGGGTGGCGGGGCGGTTGCAAGAGCTGCTCACACTACTGGCTGCGATTTCCGGGGCCGACATGCGGACTGCGGCTATCGAGGGCCGGGCCTGGCTGTTTCTGTTGCTTCCACTCGCGTGGGTCGTGTTGCCACGCGGCTGGCCGGGCCGCTACGCCGCTCTGATCGGCGTATTGGCAATGCTGGTATGGCGACCGCTTCCGCCGCCCGATCGGTGTTTCGATACCTGGTTTCTCGATGTCGGGCAAGGGCTCGCGATCGTTGTCGAGGCCGGCGATTACGTCATGCTCTACGATGCGGCGATCGCATGGCGCGGCGGCGGCAGTGTCGCCGAGCAGGTGATTCAGCCGTTTCTCGTATCGCGAGGCGTTCGGCGCATCGATGATCTGGTTGTCTCGCACAACGACCTTGACCACAGTGGCGGCGTTCGCGCGATTCTGTCGGATTTCGACATCGGCCGGGTCATCGTCGGTGAGCCGCTGCACGGTGTCGACGCAATCGGCTGCGCGAAGGGTTTGACCTGGACTGTGGGTGGCGTGCTGTTCGAGGTCGTGCACCCGGTTACTGCGTTCCGCACGCAGGGCAACGACGGATCCTGTGTCCTGAGAATCAGCAGCGGCCGGCACGCTGTCCTGTTGACCGGCGACATAGAAAACAACGCCGAACGGATGCTGGTTCGGTCAGGGGCCGACATTGGCGCCGACGTCGCGCTGGTACCGCATCACGGCAGCCTCACGTCCTCGAGTGTGCCTTTCGTCGACTCTGTACGTCCGCAATATGCCGTTGTTTCGGCAGGTTACGCGAATCGTTGGGGCTTCCCGAAGGCGGATGTCGTGGCGCGCTGGGAGGACAAAGGGGCGCAAGTGTTGACCACGGCAGCGTCAGGAGCAGTGTACTTTCGTGTCTGCGCGGATGGCGGTGTGGTTGAAACGCGACGCGAACGCCTGCTGCGCCGCCGTTTCTGGCATGCTGGAACGCAGTAACTGTTGTATATTCCCGTTTTCCGACTTGGTCTGGGCTGTATGGTTGAGATAGTCAAATCCGGCGGCTGGTTGATGGCGCCGATCATCGTGTGCGCGATCGTCGCGATGGGCATTATCCTCGAACGATTCTGGACGCTGCAGCAAAAACGCGTCATTCCCGAAGATCTCACGAGCAAGGTCTGGGGCTGGGTCAAGAAGGAGCAGCTGGACCAGAAGCAGATTCAAACCCTGCACCAGGGATCCGCGCTGGGCCAGATTCTCGCAGCGGGTCTGATCAATCGAAACCGGGAACGTACAGTCCTGAAGGACGCCATCGAGGATACCGGCCGTCACGTGGTGCACGAACTGGAACGTTACCTTGAGACTTTGGGTACAGTCGCGGCCGTGTCGCCGCTGCTCGGTTTGCTCGGAACCGTAATCGGCATGGTCAAGGTGTTCACAGCCATCACGACACACGGCGTCGGCAACCCGACCGTGCTCGCCGGCGGTATCGCCGAAGCACTCATTACAACAGCTGCCGGCCTGACGGTGGCGATCCCGGCACTGATCGGCTATCGCTACTACCGCTCGCGCGTCGATACGCTGGTCGTCGACATGGAGAAGGAAGCGATCAAACTCGTGGAAGCATTGCATCGCCGCAATGTGAAGGGCTGACGCGTGAAGCTGAGCCTGCGGCCTCGCACCCAGCCCGAAGTCAATCTGACGTCGCTGATCGACGTCGTCTTGCTGTTGCTGATCTTCTTCATGGTGTCGACAAGCTTTGTTAAGCAGTCGCAGATCGCGATACGGCTGCCCGAGGCCGAGAGTACCGCGGTCGTCGACGAGGTGCCGGAGCAGATCGACATCATGATCACCGAAGCAGGGACCTATCTCGTGAACGGACGCGAGTTGATCAACAGCCGGGCCGAGACGATCCGGAATGCGTTGCAGCAAGTATCGGCCGGCCGCAACGATCTGCCGCTGACGATCAGCGCCGACGCCAATGCCAGGCACCAGCACGTCGTTACCGCGATGGACGTGGCGGGTCGCCTCGGGTTTACGCAAATCAGCATCGCGACGGTCAACGACCCGGTCGAGTAGACGTGGGCCGACGAATCGATTCTGAAGTCCGGGTCGTCTACGCGCGGCTATGGCGCTACGTTACGCCGCACAAGTTGATCGGTTTCATCGCCGTTCTTGGCATGGCAACGACCGCAGTCGTTGAGGCAGGGCTTGTTGCATTGCTGGCGCCATTGACCGACGAGGCGCTTGTCGCCAAGCAGCTCGAAACCGTCCAGTGGATCCCGTACGCGTTCATGGGGATCTTCGTGCTTCGCGGCATTTCCGGGTTCGCGACCGAGGCTTCGCTCGGGTGGATCGGCCGTCAGGTCATCAGCGACCTGCGTCGCCAGGTGTTCGCGAAATACCTGAGCCTGCCCACGAGTTTCTTCGACGCTCAAACGACAGGACCGTTGTTGTCTCGCATGACGTACAACGTCGAGATGGTCGCTGAGTCGGTGACAAGCGTCGTGACGATAGCGGTCCGCGACGTACTGACGGTCATCGCGGCATTCGTGGTGATGATCTGGTATAGCCCGAAGCTGACAATCTTCGTGGCGATTCTGTTTCCGATCGTTGCGCTGATCGTGCGGTTGCTCGGTATTGTCTTCCGTCGCTACAGCAGCCGAATCCAGGATTCGGTTGGCGAGGTCACGCAGGTTACCGAAGAGGTTGTGCGCGGCAACTGGGTGGTGAAAGCGTTTGGCGGCTACGACTACGAAAGCGGGCGACTGGACTCGGCGGATACGCGAAATCGCCAACAGAATCTGAAACTGATTCGCGTACGCTCTTTCGGCGTCGCCGTAACGCAGGTGGTCTTCGGGTTCGGTATTGCGCTCGTCATCTATTTCGCGGCGCGCGAGTCGCTTGCGGACCGCCTGACGGCAGGTCAATTCATCGCATTTTTCTCTGCCATGATGCTGATGCTGCAACCGGTTCGGCGCATAACGAATGTCAACGCGACCTTACAGCGCGGCGTTGCCGGCGCCGACAGTCTGTTTGCGATCATGGATGAAATCGATGAAGCCGACAGCGGCACTGTCGATGCGGGTCGCCTGCGAGGCGACGTCAGTATTCGAGACGTCGGGTTTGCCTACGACGGCGAGAACGGCGCGGTTCTCGATGGGGTAAGCATAGACATCGAAGCCGGCAAGACACTCGCGATCGTTGGTCATTCGGGCAGTGGCAAGACAACGCTGGCGAGCCTGTTGCCTCGCTTCTACGAAGCCAGTTCGGGCGAGATATTGATCGACGGCCGCCCGATACACGACTACACGCTCGCGAGCCTGCGTGACAATATCGCACTCGTCTCCCAGGATGTCGTGTTGTTCAATGACACGATTCGCAACAACCTCGCCTACGGTCGGCTCCACGGCAGCAGTGACGAGGAGATTCGTCGGGCCGCGGAGGCCGCACACGTCATGCACTTCGTCGATGAAATGGCTGACGGCCTCGATACGCTGGTCGGCGATCGCGGCGCCTTGCTCTCGGGTGGACAACGCCAGCGCATCGCCATCGGACGTGCGTTGCTCAAGAATGCGCCGATCCTGATTCTCGACGAGGCGACGTCATCCCTCGATACACAATCCGAACGTCGCATCCAGGACGCGTTGTCGGCGCTGATGCAAAACCGTACGACGCTCGTGATCGCCCACCGGTTGTCGACGGTCGAAAAGGCGGACCGGATAATCGTGCTCGAAGGAGGCAGGATCGTGGAGTCGGGGACGCACGCCGAACTGCTGGCACTGGACGGGGAATATGCGACCCTGTACCGCATGCAATTCAGTGACCAGTCCGAGGGCCCGTGAGCGCCGGAAGGACATACCGGTGGATTCACCGTGTCTGGTATCAGGACCACTGGACGGGCTGGCTTTTGCGGCCGCTCAGCGGCCTCTACTGGTTGATCATCGTAGTGCGGCGGTTCCTCTATACGAGCGGTATCCTGTCGTCGCACCGGGCCGGGGTGCCGGTCATCATCGTCGGCAATATCACGGCAGGTGGGACGGGCAAAACGCCGACAGTACTGTGGCTTGTCGGGCAGCTGCGCTCGCGAGGGTTCGAACCCGGCATCGTCAGCCGTGGCTACGGTGGCAGCAAGGCGAATACGTCGATGCGGGTCGAATCCGCGACCGACCCCGCCATCGCCGGCGACGAGCCCGTTTTGCTCGCCCAACGTGGCCAATGTCCGGTGGTGGTCGACCCGGATCGCGTCCGTGCCGCGGCGATGCTGGTTGAGGACGGCGCCGATGTCATCGTAGCTGACGATGGGCTTCAGCACTATCGCCTTGAACGCGATTACGAAATCTGTGTGATCGACGGCAGCCGTGGGCTCGGAAACCGGCGACTGTTGCCCGCCGGCCCGTTGCGAGAGCGCGCGAGGCGTCTCGAAGACGTGGAACAGGTGCTCGTCAACGGCGAACTTCGGGGCAGCGAGTATGAGCTGACGACGACGGAGCAGAACGCGATTTCGTTCGAGCTCGTCGCGGGCGAGGTTCGCCGGTTGAACGGCTCGCTGACACGGCCGATTGAGCGGTTCTCCGGGACGACCGTGCACGGCGTCGCGGCCATCGGCAACCCGCGGCGGTTCTTTGACCTGCTGCGCTTGCACGGTGTTCAGGTCATCGAGCACTCGTACCCCGATCATGCGGCGTTGACCGTAAGGGATTTTAATTTCGGTGACGACTTCGAGGTCCTGATGACTGAAAAAGACGCCGTCAAACTCGGGCGCGAGGCCAATGACAAGCTCTGGTACGTGCCGGTGGAATTGTCGATGGATCCTACGGACGCGGGACCACTGCTGGAGCAGATCGAATCGAGAGCGAGACGCGGGGACTCAACGTGAGCAATTTTGTCGTCGTTATACCGGTACGCTACGGCTCAACCCGATTACCGGGAAAAGCCCTGCTCGATATCGCCGGGAAGCCGATGGTCCAGCATGTCTATGAGCGAGGCGCCGAGAGCGAGGCGACCGAGGTCGTCATTGCAACCGACGATGAACGAATTGCCGAGGTGGCCGAGACGTTCGATGCGGCCGTCTGCATGACGGGCGTCCAACACCGCTCCGGGACAGAACGCATTGCGGAGGTAGCCGATGTCATGGACTGGGATGACGAGCAGATCGTCGTCAACCTGCAGGGCGACGAGCCCAACATGCCGGCTGCGCTGATCGATCAGTGTGCGAATCTGCTTGAGGACGGCAGTGCGGACATCGCAACGCTTGCGTCACCGTTCATGTCGCAGGCGGATTTCGAGAATCCCAATTACGTCAAGGTGATTCGTGATGCGAACCATCATGCGATCTACTTCAGTCGCGCGACGATTCCGTACCCGAGAGACGCCGCGAGCGAGGAGCGAGCCGCGAAGGTGGCGCTGCATCATCATGGGATCTATGCCTACCGGTGTGGCGTGCTGCGTCGGCTGGTTGCGGCAGAGGCTTCGGAGCTCGAGACCTGTGAACAGCTCGAGCAATTACGTGCTCTGTCTCTCGGTATGACGATCGCCGTCGGCGTCCCGGAGCAGCGCCCCGGCGCGGGCGTCGATACGCCCGAAGATCTGGAACGAGTCCGTCAGGCCTTGTAAAGAAAAAAGGCGGTCTCTTTCGAAACCGCCTTTTTATTTTTGAGGATGCTGCGAGTAGTACTGCTTTGTCGTGCTGACTTCCCTTCGTCGTCCTCGCTTTCCTTTCGGTCCGCGTCTTCGATTCCGGTACCTCAACACTCTTGGTGCCGGGCTACCCGGGGCATGACGAACCTATCTACTTCCGAGTTCGATCTGTTCGTTCTGACTGCTTCGGTTTTCAGGCTTTCGCTTTCGGTTTTGGCAATCAGTTCTGCCGTTCGCATCCGCCGCCCCCGGCACCTGCTAAGGCTCGGATCCTTACCAGCAGGGCGGCTGTCAACAAGCGAACTTGTTGGCGCGTGGGGCAAAGCCCCAAGATCCAACTTAGCGATTTTCTCATGGCGCGCAAGCGTTTCATTTGTTACAAACTTCGGTTGTCTGACATGGCTTAAATCGAACTGAGGCTTGCGTGTTTTACTTAAACCAGATTGTCATGAGTCGCCTGGCGACTTGTGAGGTCGTTTGCGCAAAATTTGCTCCCGACGCAATCTTGCGGGCACCATAGCCGATGTCGGAGTTCGCCGGGATTTCTCGCTTGACAGGAAATTGGGTGTGTCGTCTTGCGTTGCTGCTGCTCACGACAGCGGCAAACGCACAGCAACAGTTTGCCAACATCGGAGACCTCGAGTTG
>JAAUYD010043525.1_pt1 | contig 31242 bp, 27 predicted proteins | sample 7278101 | NCBI WGS metagenome assembly JAAUYD01 (sample SAMN14350128, study PRJNA611818) | marine sediment metagenome | isolation source: surface marine sediment (0.6m) | place: French Polynesia: Moorea | collected 2018-08
GCGGCCAACCGATTGGCGGCGGTGGTCATAGAGCCGCTGGTCAGCAGGACCTTCTCGCCGATGGTGTTAATGGGCAGCGGTCCTTTGTGAAGAAGCGCCTCAAGGATGCTGAAGTCGCTGAAATTGAGGCCGGTGCCGGCGATGCTGGCCCGATCGACCCGTTCGATCGCCTTGGTGGCACGACCCAGCACCAGTCGTATGTGGGAACCTGTCTCCATCCATTCACCATAAGGGCGCCTATCTTGATGTCAAGATAGGCGCCCTTTCTCGTCTAATGACTGCCAATGCCCAGCCGCCGGCGATGACGGTGATCAGAAGGCCGGAGCGCCTCCATCCGGCCATCATCGGGTCAACACCGCCGGTTGCCGATTGTCCACGGCGGCGCATGCGGGCATCGGCGGCTGCCCCCGCAAGAAGGTCCTCAGCCCATCGCTTGCCAGCATACGGCCCGGTTCGGCATCTGCACACCGCCCATAGCGCTTGGCCCAAGGAGGATCGATATGGCGGCCTCCCAAAAGCGGTCGGTACCCACGCGGCGGTTCCTCTCTCCCGCCCGATGCGGTCAACGGATGGGGGACTTACTTTGGCAGCGGCGGTATCTGCCGTTCGTGGGGATCGATATTGGGGTCTCCAGACTGGCGGGCCAGGGCTTCCGACATCGATGCGTCGGTGAAATGCTCTAGGTCGTGGGCCAGGGCGTGGACGTCGGTGGGGCACATCTGGAGGGCGTCGCAGAGATAGCTCTCCCACAATCGGTGGGAGCGCACCAGGCGGGCCCCCTGGGCCAATCCAGTCTCGGTGGGCAGGACGTCGTCGGCCGTTTGGCGGATGGCCCCCCGGCGCTTGAGTTGCCAGAGCGCGGGCCAGAGGCTGCCGCCGGCCTTGAGGGCTTTTTGGAGGTCGCCGGCCTGGACCGGCGGGCTCTGAGGTTGTTTGAGCTCCTCATAGCGGTAGAGAAAACCCAGCACATCATCGGCGACGATTTTGAGGCTGAGCTGCCACTGACGCAACACCCGGCTGACAACGCCATACCGCGGCGCCAAGAGGAAGGTCACCAGAAAGATCAGACCGGTGGCAACTCCCATCATACCGGCGGTGCTGGTGTCGGTGAAACCGAACCAGGTGGGAACGGTGATGGCCCCCAGGTGGCCCAGGAGGGCGGACAACGCCGCAATGAGCACACTGATCACCAGCATGGCGCCCAGTCGGTCGGTGAGCAGATGGGCCGTGGCGGCGGGGACGATGAGCATGGCGATCACCAGGATGCTGCCCACGCTTTCAAAAGCGGCCACCGTGGTGGCGGCCACCAGGGTCATGAGGGCGTAGTGGAGGAAGGTCGCGTTAATGCCCAGGGTGGTGGCCAGGGCGGGATCGAAACTGGTGATCTTCAGCTCCTTGTAGAAGAGCCCCACGAACAGCAGGTTGACCGCCAACATTCCCAGATTGGTCAGCGCGGCCCGTGGAATTTCCATCCCCATGAGCTCGTAGACATCCAGGGGGGTCAATTCGATCGCCCCATACAGGACGCAGCTCGGATCCAGATCCACGTGGTCGGCCGCCTGGCGGATAAGGATGAGGCCCAGGGCGAAGAAGGTGGTGAAGATCACCCCCATGGTGGCCCCCTTCTCCAACTCGCTGAGGCGGAAAAGGGCCTGGACGAGAAAGGCGGTCAACACCCCGATGGCTGTGGCGCCTACCAGCATGGGCAGGCTGTCGCGGCTGCCGGTGATGATAAAGGCCAGCGCCAATCCCGGCAAAACGGCGTGGCTGATGGCATCGCCCATCATGCTCAGCTTGCGCAGCACCAGATAGTTGCCCAATAGGGCGCAGGCAGCGGCACTGAGGGCGCCGGTCACCACGATCCAGGTATCAAAACTGGTCCATTCCATGGGCTACTCCATCTCCGCTGCCGGCGTGAGGGCATGGGGGCTGGCCGGCATTGCCGGTTGGTCCGCCTCGGGCAACAGACGCTCCAGCTCGCGGACGATCTCGCCGTCCAGAATGTGTTCGATCTCGTCGGCGCCCCAGTCCACTTGGCTGGTGGCGATATCGGCGTGGGTGATGAGATAGGCCTCCCAGAGACGATGGTTGCGCACCACCCGGGTTGCGGTCTGGATGCCGCGTTCGGTGAGGCGCAGGGTACCGTCCGCAGCCCTATTGAGCAGCCCCTCGCGGTCCGCCAGGGACACCAGCCGATCCAGCTGCCCCGGTGACCAGGCGCGCTGTTTCAGCAGATCGTCCAGACGGATGGCGGCACCTGCCAGGTCGGCTTCGGTCAATTCGAAGAAGGAGCGCAGCAGGTTTTCACGGCCGATCTTGCGCGCCATGGCGCGGCGCTCCAAGAGGATGCGCAGAAGGCCACGGGCCGATCCAAAGAGCAGGCTGATGACAAAGATGGCGCCGGCGGTGAGGACGATCACCGCGCCGGCGGGCAGTTTGGCCATGAGGGCGCTCATGGTGGCGCCCAGGTAGCAGCTCAAGGCGCCAAACAGGGCCGACAGCAAGAGCATGGGCCGCAGGCGATAGGTCCAGAATCGGGCCGCCGCAGGTGGGATGATGAGCAGGGCCACCACCAGGATCAGGCCGACGGCCTGGAGGCCAACAACGGTGACCACCACCGCAAGGGTCATCATCACAAAGTCCAGTCGGACGACGGGCCATCCCTGGCCGGCGGCGTAGGACGCGTCGAAGCTGATCAGCGTGAACTCTTTGTAAAAGAGCAGACTGCAGATGGCGGCCGCCAAGGCCGTCCAGGCGATCAGGAGGGCGTCGAAGAGGAGCATGGAGGCCGTCTTGCCATAGATGAAGGCGCTCAAGCCGGCGGCGTTGCCGGTGTTCATGCGGGTGGCCAGCCCCAGTAGGGCGATTCCCAGCCCGAAATAGACGCTCAGGACGATGCCCAGGGCGGCATCGTCCTTGAGGCGCGAAAAGCGCTGGATGAGGATCACCGAGCCCGTTCCCAGCAGCGCGAAGAGGGCGGCGCCGCCGATGAGAAAGAGAAGGTTCTTGCCGTCGCCGCCAAGGGCCGAGACGATGATGAAGGTCAGCGCGATGCCGGGGAGGGTGGCATGGCTGAGGGTGTCGCTGAGCAGGGCGCGCTTGCGCAGCAGCAGAAAGGTGCCGATGAGGCCGGCGGCCAGGCCCAGCAAGGAGGTGCCAATGATAACCACCCGCGTGTTGTAATCTTGTAGGGTCAATACCCGCAAGAAATCCATCAGGCTGGGCCAATCCAGGCCGTGATCGTGGGCGTCGGCCGCCCATGCCAGGGCTGGGGCGAGCAGGAGCGTGAGGAGGTAGGCGCCGCCAACGGTGGATCGCTGCCGCATCATGGCTGCCCCCCTTTGCGGCCGCGGGGCAGCTGGGGATTCTTGGAGTACTCGAAGAGGGCGTCGCTGAGGAGGGTGAGTTTGCCGCCATAGGTCTTGCGCAGGTTCTCTTCGGTGAAGACGGCATCTGTGGGGCCCGCCTCCACCACGCGCATGTTGAGCAGGACCACATGGTCGAAATAGGTGGGGACGGTCTGAAGATCGTGGTGGACCACGATGCACGTTTTTCCGGCCGCCTTGAGGTCCTTGAGAAGCGCAACGATGGCCCGTTCGGTGGCCACGTCGACCCCTACGAAGGGTTCATCCATCAGATAGAGCTGGGCGTCCTGCACCAGTGCCCTGGCCAGAAAGACGCGCTGCTGCTGGCCGCCCGAAAGATGGCTGATCTGGCGATGGGCGTAGGGCGTCATGCCGACCTTTTCCAGTGCGGCCATGGCCTGGGCCTTGTGGCGCCGGTTAACCGGACGGCACCAACCGATTTGACGGTAGAGGCCCATGGTCACGACATCCAGGGCGTTGACCGGAAAATCCCAGTCCACACTTTCCCGCTGGGGGACGTAGCCTACCAGGTGACGCTGCTCCTCGTAGGGTTTGCCAAAGACGCTGATGGCGCCCGATGCGCGCGGGACCAATCCCTGGACCGCCTTTATGAGGGTGCTCTTGCCGGCCCCGTTGGGTCCCACCACCGCCACGAGTTGCCCCTCTGGCAGGGAGAGGTTCACGTCCCATAGCACCGGTTTGCGGTGGTAGGCCACGGTGAGGTCGTGGATCCAGAGGGGAGTGTCCTGCACCAAAGCGTCGCGTTGCGGTTGAGGGGTGGCCATGACTGCTCCTATGCGCTTGGATCCATGATCCGAATCTTGCCATCCGCCTTTTGATGCGGGCGCCTGTGCCATGAGCCTCGCCTAGTGGGCGCCGCCTAACTTGCCCTGCATGCCGCCGGCCGGGGCCTCACCCCCCAGGGCGCGGGCGATGGTGGTGACGTTGTGGTCGATCATGCCCACGTAGGTGCCCTCGTAGGTGCCCGCGCGACCCATGGCGTCTGAGAAGAGCTCACCGCCGATGCGGACACGGTGGCCCTTGGCCCCCGCGCCTTCGATGAGGGCCTTGACGTTCTTGTCCGATACGCTCGTTTCGACGAAGACAGCCGGTATCTGGCGTTCCACCAACAGGCCGACGATGCGGTTAATGTCCTTGAGACCGGCTTCCGATTCGGTGGAGAGTCCCTGGATGCCCACCACTTCGATGCCGTAGGCCCGCCCCAGATAACTGAAGGCGTCATGGGCGGTGATCATGATGCGCTTGTCTGCCGGAATGGAGGCCAGCACGCGTTTGGCGTAGGCATCCAGCGCCTCCAGCACCTTTATGTAGGCCTGGGCATTGGCCGTGTAGACGTCCCCATTGGCGGGATCGAACTCCCCCAAGGCATCTGCCACCGCCGCCACCGCCCGCATCCAGCCCTGGACATCCATCCAAACATGGGGGTCTGGATGGCCCGCACCGGCATCCTCGAGCAGAAATTGCTTGTCGATGCGGTCGCCGATGGCAAATACCGGTCGCCGCTTGCCGATCTTATCCAGGGCGTCGCCCATCTGGCCCTCCAACAGCAGTCCCACCTGAAAAATCACATCCGCCTTGAGCAGGGTGGCCAGGTCGCTGCGGGTGGGATTGTAGACATGGGGGTCTACGCCGGCCCCGATCACCTGAGTGACCGTGCTCTTATCCCCCGCCACGTTGACCACGATGTCGGCCAGCATGCCGACCGTGGCCGCCGATCGGTAGGGATAGTCGCCCTCGTATTGGGCCATGGCGGGGCGGTCGGCATTGCCAAGGATGACCACCATGGCGATCAGTATCGCGCCCAGATTCAGCAGCTCTCGTCCCCTGCGCCGTCCGTCGGCGTAAAGTGTCTTTCTCTGCATGGCAAACCGCCTTGTGAGATTGAAGGGTTCGCGTCGGTCGTACTCTGTCTCCTATGGTAAGCGCGATACTATTTTAGTCAACCAATATATTTATTTTGAATACCCATAATATTTTATTTGGTTAACCAAAATATTGGCCGGGCCCACCGCTGTGGCGACCCGCCGTCATTGGCCGGTATGCGCTGACCCCAGGATGCCGATCGCCGTTTCTGTGCTGAGGGCGACGGTGGTCGGTTCCTGGGAAAGGGTGGTGATGACGTCCACGGTGACGGGACCGCCGGCCGGGGCGATTTCGCGGATGCGCAGGCGGGCACCGGGACGAATGCCCTTCTCCGCCAAGTACCGCAGCAGATCATCGTCGTGGCTACGGACCCGTTTGACCACAAGGGTCGTACCGCTGGGCAAGCTGGTGATGGGCGCGTAGAGGGATTTCGGCAATTCACCATCCGCGGTGGGGATCGGATCACCGTGGGGGTCGCTGCCGGGGTGTTTCAGGAGGGTGTCCAGCGCGTCGATGAAGCGGTCGGAAACGTGGTGCTCCAGCACATCCGCTTCCGCGTGGATCTCGTCCCAGCCATAGTGCAAGATCTCATGCAGAAAGGTCTCCACCAATCGGTGACGACGCAGGACGGCGATAGCCCGGTCCTTGCCGGCAGGGGTCAGTGAAACGCCCCGGTGGGGGGTGTAGGTCACCAGGCGGGGCTCAGCGGCGGCCAGACGCTTGAGCATGTCGGTCACCGATCCGGGGGTCACCCCAAGGCGGGTGGCCAAGGCGGTCGTGCGCGCCGATCCCCCCTGCTGCTCCAGGGTGTAGATCGCCTTCAGGTAATCCTCCACCGCCTCCTTTGAATGCTTGCGCAACTCCGCCACCTCTCAATTCGGCTGGCATCAGTGGATAATCGGCCGCCATTGTAGACCCTTTGGCCGCGCCATGCGTCTATCTAACCAAATACACCGTATAGGAGGTCGTGCAAATGAAAAAAACGACGGTATTATTGGCGCTTACCCTTACATGCCTCTTCTCCGGAACGGCCGCCGTTCGCGCCGACCCCCCCTCGCTGGATGCGATTGCGAGAAACCAGGCCGCCCAGCGAAAGCGTATTCAGCATGGCGTCTGCACGGGCCGCCTGACGCCGGCCGAGGCGCGGCTACTCGTGCTGGAGCAGCGCGAGATTCGCGAGGTGAAAAAACAGTTTCTCACAGATGGTGCGCTCAGCCTCAAGGAGCGCCGCCGTCTCAATGCGCTTCAGCATCGGGCGCACGATCGCATTCGGCGTCTAACGCACAACCAGCACGCACGACCGCCGATCGGCACACAGCGATCCGCACCAAAGCAGAAGGGCCGCCATCTGCCGGCTGGACAGGGGCGGGTACGCTCGCTATGATCGGGGCGGCCGATATCTGTCCATTCCAAGCGCTTCAGGAGTATTTTGAACCCGATCGACGCTGCCGACCAGCTTCCCCGCGACGCCGACGAAACCGACCTGATCCGCGCAGCGCAGGCGGGGAGCCGGGAGGCCTTTCACCGTCTGGTGGATCGTCATCAGGCGGCCTTATTTCGCCTGGTGATCGTGCGCACCCGCAGTCGCATGGATGCCGAGGATATCGTTCAGGATGTCTTCTTCAAGGCCTACGCCAAGTTGGACCGCCTGAAACGGAACGCCGCCTTTCGCAGTTGGCTCTACCAAATCGCCCTGAACAAAATACGCGATTACTACCGCCGGCGCAAGGTGCGCGCCATCTTCGGCAGCCTGGAGGAGATTCCCGAATACGATCTGCCGGAATCCGCGCAAAGCCCCGCCGGCGGCTATCGCCAAATGGCCCGTAAAGCGTTTTGGCAGGAGTTCTACCAGATGTTGAATCTCCTGGCGAAGATGGAGAGAGAGGTGTTTTTATTGCGCTTTTTTGATGAGCTGAGTATAAAAGAGATCAGTAGAACGCTGGGCAAAGGGGAGAGTACCATCAAGACCCATCTCTACCGTGCCCTGCGAAAAGTACGCGAGCGGGCCGACCGCTTCGACCTGAAGATGGAGGTGTAATCTTGGCGCCCGATGCCCACCCGCATCTCAACAGCGATCAACTGCTCCAGGCGGTGGTGAGTGAGAATGAACTCACCCGGGACCTGCGCAGCCATCTAAATCGATGCGCCACCTGCCGCCTGGAGGTCGATCGGCTGGCCAGGCGGTTTAACGCCATTGGCCGCATGGCGCGGGAGCTCAGCCCCGATGCCCTCGGCCGTGTACGCCTGCCCGATCGCCGCCGGCGCTTCTTCCTTGGTCGCCGCGTGGGCCTGCGGCCCGCTCTGGGAATGGCGGTGGCCATGGTGCTCTTGCTGATGATCGCCCTCTACCAGCCGCTGGGGCACCGATCCACGCCGACGATGCCGGCGATGCCCGATACGGCGGGGTTGACGCCCGAGGCGGAGGCGCAGCTGTTCGCCGAAATACAGGCACTGCTCCACAACCCGTTGCCGAATGACTACCAGAATCTCTTCGGTGCAGAGGAACGATTCGGCGATGTTCAGGATCTCACCGATTTCATTGTGCCGGATGTCGAAGCGGAAGCAGAGGAAGAACTCAGCACCTCCATGGTGAAAGGGACCGCCTGATGGAAACCAAGATGTCTCGCTGGCGATGGCTGAAGAGCGCCGTGCTGTTCATCGGGCTGCTCATGGTGTGCTGGATCGGCGAGGTCGCCGGCCAGGAGATGATGAACGGCCGCTGGTGGAACAATGAGCGCGTGGTCAATCGTCTGGGACTCACCACTGGTGAGGTGGCGGCTCTCGAAACCGCCTTCCGCAACACCCGCCGCAATCTCATCGCCCTAAAGGGCAAGGTGGAGGTGGAGCAGTTTGAATTGGAGACCCTCCTCGAATCGCCCGAACTGGACGATGCCGCCGCCAAGGCACAGTATCAGCGTCTCGAGACGGCCCGCACCGCCCTCGGTACGGAGCGCTTCCATTTTCTGCTGGAAGTTCGCCGTGTCGTGGGATTGGAACGATTTCGAAAGCTAATGCAATTCCGGCGATTGGAGCGTCAACGAAAACAGACCCCACCTTAGGTCGGAGACGATCATCGCCAACCGCAGCGGCGGTGATCAACGGCGCCGGCCGCCGCTGCATCGGCGACCGTCATTCCACCGCCTATTGGGCCGCCGGCGTCCATCATGGCCCTGCTGCCTGCGGTCGCTGCCTGCCGTTAGCGCCTCGCTGCGATCACCCCCCCATCAGGACCAACACGCCTGACCATGCCTGGCGTTCGTCAGTATCCGGCTTTACTGCCCTCAGGTGGGAGAAGGGCTTTTGAAGTCTCCCGCTTGCGTGGACCCCTTTGCGGCGCCACATTAAACGCACGACAAATCCTGCCGTTAGGTGGACACCGCCGCCGCTATTGGACGGTCGCCGCGACCCACTGCTGCGGTGCGATGCCGTCCGCTTTTGGTAAGACACGATCTCCATGTCGGCCGCCAGCGCCCGCTTGCACCTCATCCTCCCCTTCCCTGCGGTCGAAATGGGACCCATTGCTGGAGGATATAATGAAGACCCAACCAACCATCGTTTTGCTCGTCTTATGGATTGTGATTGGTTCGGTCAGCCTCCCATTGCCGAGCCAAGCCGAAGAGGTCAAGATCGAACCGATCAAGGTCGCCGACCAGATCTAACTGCGGACCGGGACAGGGGGCAATATCGGCCTTTTTATCGGCGCGGACGGGACCTTCATGATCGACGATCAGTTCCCACCCCTCAGCGAGAAGATCTTGGACGCCATCACCGTCATAGGCGGTGCGCATTCCAAGTTTCGCATCAATACCCACTATCACGGCGACCATACCGGCGGGAACGAGGCGTTCGGAAAGGGGGGCACCCTGATCTTCTCCCACGACAATGTCCGGGACCGCCTGGCGCACGGATCCTTTATTGCGCCCTTTTCGATGAAACGGGAACCCCTCGATCCCGCCGGCTTGCCGGTGGTCACCTTCACCGAAGATTTCCGCTTTCATCTGAATGGCGACACCGTGCACCGCATTCACCTTCCCCACGCCCACACCGATGGCGACTGCATCATTGTCTTCGAAACGGCCAAGCTCATTCATGCCGGAGATCTGCTGTTCAACGGCTTCTACCCGTTCATCGATGTGGACCACGGCGGCACCCTGCGGGGGTTGATCAACGGTGTCGACAACATGCTCTCCCTTGTCGACGAAGAGACCAAAATCATTGCCGGGCACGACCCCTTGGCCGACCGAGAGGCACTGATCCGCTACCGCGATATGCTGGCCATCGCCAATGAACGTCTCCGCAAACTGAAGGCAGATGGGAAGAGCGCTGCGGAAGCGCTGGCCGCCAAACCGCTGGCCGATCTGGAGGAGAACTGGGGCAAGGGGATGTTTACCGGCGATCGTTGGATTGAAATTACCTACCCCGGCGTTTGATCGTCAGCGCTGTGCCGCGGCCCTGGGCAAGGCGACGTCGCCGGGCGACAGCGGCGCGCAACTCTTTAGACGAGCCTGGCAATCCGAAGAGATTTGGCCTGGACAACCCGCCCGCTTTCATCGATCCTATAGGGGCGGGTCCCAGCACGCCACTCGGCCGTCGTCGCAGAGGACGATTTCAATGGGGAATCTTGCCGCATCCACCACAACCCTCGACGAGGGCAACGCCCATGATCGGTGCCATCGCGGGTGACATCATCGGCTCGCGCTACGAGGGCCGTCCAATCAAGACCAAGCGCTTTCCACTATTCGACGCGCACTGCCGCTTCACCGACGATACGGTGCTGACGGTCGCCGTCGCCGATGCCATCTTGTCGGGAAGCGCCTATCGGCAGTCTCTCTGGCGGATCGGTCGACAGCATCCTGACGCCGGCTACGGTGGCGCCTTCCAGCGCTGGCTGCAGTCGGCCGATCCCCAGCCGTACAACAGCTGGGGGAACGGTTCAGCCATGCGGGTCAGCCCCGTCGCCGCTGCCTTCACATCGGAAAACGAGGTTCTGCGACAGGCGCGCATGTCGGCCGAAATTTCCCACAACCATCCCGAGGGAATCCGGGGGGCCCAGGCCACTGCCCTGGCGGCCTTCCTGGCCAGAACCGGATCCGACAAGCAGGCCATCCGGCGACGAATTCAGGACCGTTTCGATTACGATCTCGGCCGGACCGTGGCGGAGATTCGGCCGGACTACGCCTTCGATATCTCCTGCCAGGGAACGGTGCCCGAGGCCATTATCGCCTTTCTGGATTCCGACACCTATGAAGATGCCATCCGCAACGCCATCTCGTTGGGGGGTGACAGCGATACCTTGGCCTGTATAACGGGCGGGATCGCTGAGGCCTATTACGGCGGCGTCGGTGCGGTGATCGAGCGGGAAGTCCGTCGACGCCTGACACCCGATCTCCTCGACATCGTCGAACGCTTCCGGGCGACATTCGTCTAAATGCTGCTGCCACAGTGCAGCGAGACCGCCCCATAGATGTGGCGCGCTGTCGGCATTGGAAAGGAGCCATCGGTGAGCGACTTTCGCGAATACGAGCAGTATGACGCCCTTGGTTTGGCCGAACTGGTCAGCCGAAAGCAGGTGACGGCCGCTGAGCTGTGCGAGGCCGCCATTGATCGGATCGCGGCGATCAACCCTCGCTTGAACGCAGTGGTAACCCCCATGTTCGACCATGGGCGTGCGGCCACGGCGGCGGCGCTTCCCGAGGGCCCCTTTACCGGCGTCCCCTTCCTGATCAAAGACCTTTACTACGCCTACGCCGGCGTTCCCCTCTCGTCTGGCTGCCGGGCCTTTAGTACATGGGTGCCCGACCATGACGATGAGATGGTGATCCGCATCAAGCGGGCCGGCGCCGTGATCCTGGGCAGGACCAATACGCCCGAGTTCGGACTGCTGGCCGTCACCGAACCGGATCTCTTCGGCCCTTGTCGCAACCCCTGGCGGACCGATCGCACGCCGGGGGGCTCCAGTGGCGGGGCCGCCGCAGCGGTGGCCGCCGGCATGGTTCCCATGGCCGCCGGTGGGGACGGCGGCGGGTCGATCCGGATCCCGGCGGCATATTGCGGGCTGTTTGGTCTCAAACCCTCCCGGGGCCGCAATCCCACCGGACCGGACCACGGTTTGGTGTGGCAGGGGGCCGTCCAGAATCACGTTATCACCCGCAGCGTGCGCGACAGCGCCGCCATGCTGGATGCCACCCACGGCGCCGATGCGGGGGCGCCCTACGAAATCCGGCCCCCGGCGCGTCCCTTTCTTGAGGCGGTGGGCACCGAACCACCTCCACTGAAAATCGCCATCAATGCCACCTCCCCGCTGAACACGCCGGTCCACTCCGATAATGTTGCAGCGGTGAGGGCGGCGGCCAAGCTGCTCGAGGAGTTGGGCCATCGGGTGGCAGCGGCCCGCCCGGCGATCGATGGGATCGCTTTGGCGAAAAGTTACCTGACTATGTACTTCGGCGAGGTGGCGGCCGATATCGACGCCATGGCCGCGACCCTGAAACGCAAGGCAGGGCCCGCCGACGTGGAAAGAACGACCTTTATCCTGGGACTGCTGGGCCGTAGCGTCTCAGCGGGGGATTTCGTGACCGCTCTGCGCCGATGGGATCTGGCGGCCCGTGAGATGGGACGCTTCTTCCGCCGCTACGATCTCTACCTGACACCGACGACTGCCGCCCCGCCGGCGCTGATCGGCAGCTTGCGGCCAAAAGGGGTCGAGGCCCTCCTCATGGGGACGGTCAATACCCTGCGACTGGGGTGGCTCCTCAAACGAACCGCGCTGCTGGACGACCTCGCCGTGAAGAGCCTGGCCAGGACACCCTTCACGCAACTGGCCAACCTCTGCGGCTTGCCGGCCATGTCGGTGCCCTTGCACTGGACGGCGGCGGGGTTGCCGGTGGGGGTGCAATTCATTGCACCCTTCGGGGCCGAGGCGACCCTCTTCCAACTGGCAGGGCAGCTGGAGCGGGCCAGACCGTGGTTTGACCGGCGGCCCCAACCGGCGCCGTGACACCCTGGGCCCACCATGTCCCATTTACTCCTGGTATTCCGAAGGCGGGGCCGCCCACAAATAGGGGGACGCCAAAGAGCTGCACCCCATCCGCGCGGATGTGTGCGCGGCGGTGATCGGTGGTGGGATCGACATTTTTTAGGATCATTTGGTGAGAACTGCTCCTGGCAGCCCAGCCCTTCACTGCGGCGAAAGCGCGGGCCCGGGTTCAGATCACCGCCAGTTCCGTCTGCTGGGGCCCCAGAGATGCGCCACCGCGCGAAGTGACCAGTAGATCTTCTTCCAGGCTGACGTGCCCGATGCCGTCCAGGGTGATGCCCAACTCTATGGTGAAGCTGCTGTTCTCCTCCAGCGGCATCTGTACCATCTCGCCGTAGCGCTTCCACGGCGGTCCCACCAGTGCGCCGCCGTCATGAACCGATTGGCCGATCTGGTGTCCCAAGGCGTGGTTGTATTCCGGGTAGCCGGCATCGGTCAAAATCTGCCGGGCCAGGGCGTCGATTGTGTGGCCCGGTCGACCGGGGCGGTATGCTTCTCCCGCTGTCTCTATCACCTTCCGGACACAGGCGAAGGCCCGCACCAATTGGTCGGGCGGCCCCGTTTCGCCATCCCGTCGGAGGTAGACCACCCGCTGGATATCGGAGCAGTAATCCCGGTAACGAACGCCGAAATCCACATGTAGAAGTTCGCCTTTCTCCAGGGGCGCCTCAGTGGGGGAGCCATGCCCAGGAGCCGTCTTGCTGCCCGCATTGACGATGGTTTCAAAGGCGGGCGTGACACCCTGGGAAAGAATGGCGTTTTCCAGCAGGGCGGCGATCTGGGATTCGGTCATGCCGGCTTCGATCTGGGGCCAGGTGGCCTCCCAGGCGTGGTCGGCCATTGCGGCCGCCCTGCGCAGCCGCTCGATCTCCAACGGCGTTTTGCGGCCTCTCAGAAGGGCGATCACCTTCTCGGCCGATAGGAGGCGCTCCCCGTAAGCGGTGCCCTCCAGATACTCCTGCAGCATCAGGTAGAGACCGTGGGAGAGACCGTCGGCCGTGTAGCTGCTTTTGGAGAAGTTGATGGCGATCTGCCGCGGATCGATCCCGGCCAGGATGGACCGCATGCGCTCGCCCACATCTTCTCGATAGATCACCACGTTGGGGTAGAGGCCGGATCGTTCGTAATCCGGTGCGTCGACACCGCCGACCAGCACCGTGTTTGCGCCACCCGGTGTAATGAAGAAGGCCGTCAGCCAGCAGACGCTCTGATCGGAGATGAGGCTGGCGGCCGGGTCGGGAACCGATTCCGCTTCGCGGGCCAGGGTGAGCCAGAGGTCGATCTCCAGTTCCGCCAAAATCTCTTCCGCCTGGGCGATTTTTTCCTTGACTAAATTCATGGTCATTTTATCCTTTGTTCCGCGTTCGGCGCTTCTTTGAGCCTACTGCACTGGATCCGGTTCTGTAAAGCCCCCGATTCAGCGGGCGGCCTGACGGTAGACGCTTCACGCCCACCCAACTCCGCCGCTCGGTTCATTCGACATTGCAAAAGAGGGAGGACGACCATGAATCCCAGCCTTGAGGCAGGCCTCACCCATCGTTTCAGTTTCCAGATCGACGCGGCCAAGTGCGTGCCGGCCCTCTACCCCGAAGCAGAAGAGTTTCTTGCCATGCCAGAAGTCTTCGCCACTGGATACATGGTCGGCTTTCTCGAGTGGACCTGCATCCAGGCACTGATGCCCCATCTCGATTGGCCTGCCGAGCAGAGCGTGGGCACCCATATCGAGGTGAGTCATTTGGCGGCCACACCGCCGGGGCTGACCGTCACCGCTACGGTGAAGTTGATCGAGGTGGACGGCCGGCGCCTGGTCTTCGAGGTGGAAGCCGACGACGGCGTCGACACCATCTGCCGCGGCCGGCACGAACGCTTCGTGATTCAGCGGGAGAAGTTCGACCGGAAGCTGGCGGAAAAGGCCCAATCGGCCTGATGCCCGGAAGATGAGAGGGCGACCGACAGGCGCCACGCGGATCGACCCATTCGATTATCACCAACGCGCCGGCGGTCTATTCTTGGATGCGCTTTCGTCGAGGCGGCAGACCGCCGGCAGCACTGCTGCGAGCTAGGGCCGCAGATCGATGCCACCCGACCAGTGCGTCCCCGTTCCGCACAAACCGGCCATCTCGCCGGCGACCGGCGTCGCCGTCACCCACCCTACCGATTCCAACAGGCCGCCCACTGACCGGACTGACGTTCGGCGAGGGGCGGGGTCTTTTCGCGACACTGCTGGCTCACCAGCGGGCAGCGGGACTGGAAGCGACAGCCGACGGGTGGATGGAGCGGATCAGGGGCCTCGCCACTGTAGGCGATGCGCCGGCGGGCGCGCTGAACAGGTGGATCCGGAACGGGCACCGCCGACAGGAGGGCCTCGGTGTAGGGGTGCACGGGGGCATCGTAAATCTGGTCCCGACCGGCGATCTCGACAATCTTGCCGGCGTACATGATGGCGATGCGGTGGGAGATGTGGCGGACGACCGCCAAGTCGTGGGCGATAAAGAGGTAGGCCAGGTCGTACTCGGCCTGGAGATCCTGGAGAAGGTTGACCACCTGGGCGCGGATGGAGACGTCCAGGGCACTCACCGGTTCGTCGGCCACAATGAACTCAGGCTTGAGGGCCAAGGCGCGGGCGATGCCGATGCGCTGGCGCTGGCCGCCGCTGAATGCGTGGGGGTAGCGCGCTCCGGCATCGGCCGGCAGGCCCACCCGCGCCAGCAGGCGGGCGACAGGTGCTGCGGCTTCATGGAGGTTCTTCACCAATCCATGGACGATGAGGGGTTCGGCCACGATGTCGATGATCTTGAGACGCGGGTTGAGGCTGGCGTAGGGATCCTGGAAGACCAGCTGCATGTGGCGGCTCAGCCCCCGGATCTCCTCGCGGCCGGCGTGGGTGATCTCCTTCCCGCGAAACCAGATGCGTCCGCTGCTGACCGGCACGCGTCGGAGGATGGCCCGACCGGTGGTGCTTTTGCCCGAGCCGGATTCACCCACCAGCCCCAGGGTCTCGCCCGCCCGAATCTCCAGGTTGACCCCCTCCACGGCATGGACCTTGAGTCGCTCCTGGCCCCAGAAGCCGGCCCGTCCGGCGTCGAAATAGACGCTCAGATCTTCGACCTGGACCAGCGGCGGTGTCGGCTCGGTGGGCGTCACTGGGGCGTCGCTCCTGTGATGTGGTCATTGACGGCGCACCAGCAGCAGACGTGGCGGCCGTCGCTCAGGGGCGTTAGGGCTTGCCGCTGGGCGCAGCCTTTGCGGGCGTGCGCGCAGCGGGGGGAGAAGGCGCAGCCCCTCGGCGGGTCGATGAGGTCGGGCGGAACCCCGTCGATGGAGACCATTCGCTCGCTGACCGCGTCCAGGCGCGGCGTGGCGTTGAGCAAACCCTGGGTATAGGGGTGAATCGGATCGGCGAAGAGCGTGTCCGCCGCCCCCACCTCTACGATGCGGCCGGCGTACATCACCGCCACTCGGTGGCAAAGTTCGGCCACCACCCCCAGGTCGTGGGTGATCAGGATCACCGAAAGGCGCAGACGCCGCTGGAGATCGGCCAGCAACTCCAGGATCTGGGCTTGGATGGTGACATCCAGAGCGGTGGTGGGCTCGTCGGCGATGAGGAGTTCCGGCTCGCAGGCCAGTCCGATGGCGATCATCACCCGCTGGCGCATACCGCCGGAGAGTTCATGGGGGTACTGCTTGAGGCGCTTCGTCGGGGCGTTGATCTCCACCAGATCGAGCAGTTCCACGGCCCGCCGGCGGGCGGCGGCCCGATCCATGCCCAGGTGGTGGCGCAGCACTTCGGTGATCTGGGTGCCCACGGTGAAGACCGGGTTGAGGCTGGTCATGGGGTCCTGGAAGATCATGGAGATCTCCTTGCCCCGCACCCGGCGCACATAGTTCCTGCCCGCCGCGTCCAGCAGCGAGCGGCCTTTGTAGCGGATGTCGCCCCCTTCGATCCGCCCCGGGGTGTGGATCAGGCCCATGACGGCCTGCACCGAGACGCTCTTGCCGGAGCCCGATTCCCCCACGATCCCCAGGGTCTCCCCATAGCCCACCTGGAAGCTCACCCCCCGGGCGCCCTGGACCACGCCGGCGCGGGTGTAAAAGTGCACCTGCAGGTCTTCTACTTCTAAGAGGGGCGTATTCGTCGCCGCGGCCCTCATTTGATCGCCTCCTGCCCGGCGCTCAGCTTCCGCCGTTGGCCCACCTTGCTTCTTAGACGGCGCGTCATATGGCGGGCAAACTGCTTCTCCCGCTCCTGGGGATCGGAGATCAGGCGCATCCAGCTGGCCACCAGGTTGATGGCCAGGACGGTGATGGCGATGGCGGTCCCGGGAATGGTGACCAGCCACCAGGCCATGAACATGTAGTTCTTCCCCACGGCCACGTCCAGCCCCCAACTGGTGGCCGGCGGCTGAATGCCCAAGCCCAGGAAACTGAGGGCCGCTTCGGCCAGGACGATGCGGGCGAACTCGAGGATCGCCAGGGTCAATAGCGGTGAGGTGAGGTTGGGCAGGATGTGGCGGAAGATGATCCGTGGCCAGCGGCAGCCCACGATCTCGGCCGCCTCCACGTAGGGGGTTTGGCGGACCGCCAGCACGGCGCCGCGGGTCATGCGGCCGTAGACCATCCAGCCGTTGAGGCTGAGCACCACCACGACGGTGGTCAGGCTGGGGCCGATGACGGCCAGGATGATGAGGGCCAGCAGCAGACCGGGGAAGGCCACCTGGGTGTCGATCCAGCGCATGACGAAAGCGTCCATGCGCCCCCCGAGATACCCGGCCATGAGACCCATGACCACCCCGAAGCCCCCGGCCAGGACAACCACCAGGAGGCCCACCAGGAGCGACACCCGTGCGCCGTGGATCGCCCGGGAGAGGACGTCGCGGCCCAGATGGTCGGTGCCGAAGACGTGATCCCAGGTGCCCTTCTCATACCACACTGGCGGCCGCAGACGGGCGGTGAGGTCCTGCTCCGCCGGGTCGTGGGGAGCGATCCAGGGCGCCGCGAGGGCCATGAGCACCAGGGCCGTCATGAGGACCACGCCAATGAGGCCGGCCTTGTCGCGCCACAGCTCCCTGCCCAGCTCCCTGAGCTTGGCCAGCCATTCGTGGCGGCGGTCGGCGAGGGCGGTTTCGAGTTGGATGGATTGGGTCATCTGTTAGTTGAGCTTCAATCGTGGATCGATCACTTTGTAGAGAAAATCCATGGCGATATTGATCAGCACCACCGAGATCGCGGCGGTGAAGACAATGGCCTGCACCAGGATGAGGTCTTCACGCTGAATGGCCTGGATGGCGGTGAGGCCGATACCGGGCCAGGCGAAAACGGTCTCCACCACCACCGAGTAGCCGGCCAGGGCGCGGATCACCTCCCAGCCCACCAGGGTCATCACCGGCAGCGCGGCATTGCGCAGGGCATGCACGCCCACCACCCGCGCGAAGGGCAATCCTTTGGCGAAGCTGGTCTTGACATATTGCTGGTTGAGCTCGTCGATCATGCTGGAGCGCACCAGCATCACCAGGCGCGCCAGGGCGGGCAGGGCCATGGTGAGGGCCGGCAGGATGATGTGCTTGGGGGTGGCCGCCCCCGACGTGGGCAGGATCCGCAGCTGAACGGCGAAGATCACGATGAAGAGCAGGCCCAGCCAGAACTGGGGCACCGAAAGCCCCAAGAGGCTGACGAATACCGTGGTGCGGTCCAGCAGACCGCCGGGTCTCAGGGCGGCGACGATGCCCAGGGGGATGGCGATGAGGAAGGCCAGCCCGATGCCCACCGCGGTGAGCAGAAGGGTCAGGGGCAGCTTCTCGAAGACAATCTCCATGGCCGGCCGATGCTGCCAAAGGCTGTCGCCGAAGTCCAGCCGGGCGATGTCCCCCATGAAGTCGAAGAATTGCACATAGATGGGACGATCCAGGCCCAACTGCTTCTCAAAGGCGGCGCGCTGCTCCTGGGTGGACTCCAGCGGTAGCATCACTTTGACCGGATCGCCCACCATGCGGGTCACCACGAAGACGATTACCGTCACCCCGAAGATGACGATGAGGCCTTGGATGATTCTTCTGAGAATGAAGCGGCCCATGCAGCGCTATCCCAGTGTGCCGGTGTGCCGATAGTGGCACACGGGCGCACTTTCGCTTTCACCGTGAGGTGCTCAATCTACTTCACCATCATTTCCTGCACCAGCAACCTGGCGTCCACCCGTCCCGGCCAGTTGAGTCGCTCACTGAGCCCGTAGACATCCTCAATGTTGAGCAGCCAGACGAAGTAGGCCTGATCGTGGGCCAGTTTTACGGCCTGGTGGTAGAGGCTGGCGCGTTTCTGGACATCGGTCTCGCTGCGCGCCGCGTCGATGAGGGTGGCCAGGTTGGCATCGGAGTTGGAAGAACCGATGCCGCCGGCCTGGTAGTAGGCCGAAAAGCTCTTGTCGGCATCGAGGAGTTCGTTGGAGCTCACCACGAAGATGCCGTCGGCCCGGGTCTTGCGGTCGAAGAGCCGGTTGAGATACTCGTTGAACTCGAAGATGCGCACCTTGGCGTTGATGCCCGCCTTCTGCCAATAGGCGGCCACCGCCTCCACCAACTCGCGGTCCTTGAGCCAGCGCCCGCTGGTTCCCACCAGTTCCACCGTGGCCCCCTCCGCCCCGGCTTCCTTGAGCAGTTCCTTGGCCTTGGCCACGTCGTAGGGATAGGCCTTGACCTCGGGATTGAAGCCGAAGAAGGAGGGGCTCAGCAGCTGACCCTCGGCTACCTGGGCAAACCCCTCGAAGAGGCCCTTGGCCAATGCTTCCTTGTCCACGGCATAGTTGAGGGCCTGACGCACGCGGGCATCCTTGGTGACCCCCTTGTCGGCGTTGAGGATGATGATGGGATGTTCCAGACCCAGAATGTGGATGCTCTTGGGCACCTGCTGGGTGAATTCGGGCAGGAGATTGGTGATCAGGTCGAACTCCCCTGCCATGAGACCGGCCAGGCGGGTGCCGGGCTCCTCCACGAAGCGGTAGGAGACCTGTTCGATCTGCGGTTTCGTGCCCCAGTAGGTGTCGTTGCGTTTCAGCTCGATGCTCTGGCCGCGCTTCCAGCCGACCATCTGGTAGGGGCCGGTCCCCACGGGCATCTCGGCGAACTTGGCATCCTGGGAATGCTGGGGGGGCACCACCTTCAACCAGTAGAGACGCGAGGGCAGGATGGGATCGGGGCCCTTGGTGGTCACGTGAACGGTGAGGTCATCCACCTTCTTCGCACCGGTGATGGTGGAGAAGAAAGAGATCTGTTCGGAGTTGAACTCGGGGTCGATGATGCGCTGGACGCTGTGGACCACGGCGTCGGCGTTCATCTTCTCGCCGTTGTGGAAGCTCACCCCCGAGCGGAGTTTGACTTCCCAGGTGGTGGCGTCGACCAGGGTGGGCATGGCCACCGCCAAGGAGGGGATCAGGTCCCCCTTGGGGGAGCGCGTCAGCACCGTGTCGTAAATGTTGTCATTCACCGCTCGTTCGCCGCCGTCTTCGCGCAATTGAGGGTCCAGGGTGGTGGGTTCGGACCCCAGGGCGATGGTGACGCTGCTGCCGGCCGCCCAGGCACCCGTCACCCCCATCGCCACCATCATGATTCCCGTCAACCATAACCATCGGTAAGCTTTCATCCTCTCCCTCCTTCCGCTGCGTGTTGGCACAGGGGATTGAAACACCCCGACCGATCCTTCGCATCCTCAACTGTTCGCCCCGACACCACCGCCCTTACCGCTTTCAAAGTCCACCGGCATTGAGGCTGTCACGGCGGGGAAGGGCGCGTCGATGACCCCTGAAAAATAGAAATTCTTCCGACCTGGCCAGCGGTGTCCGTCAGCCGGCAGAAGCGGATTGGTTGGTGCCGTCCTTCCCGTGAGGTGGGGCGCAGGGGCAGTCGGGATCGGGATGGATCGTTATCTCGGGCACCCGCTTCTGACCTGCGGAGATGGTCGGTTTCCCGACATCGGTCATTGACCACGGACGCATCTGCCGTCCAGCGTTGCGTGTGATTACGCCGCATGGTAGTTGGTAGGCGTTCCCTGCGTCAAGCCCAACCTTGCGACCCTTCGCTGGCGCATATTGGCTAAAGATAAGAAAAAAAAGAAGATAGCTGTCAATTGGCGCTCGGTCGCCGCCAACCGCGCCCATGGGCATCATCGTCCAAAGGCGCTGCCATGGGCGGGATCCGGCAGCCGTCGGGTCCCCGCTTCCGGCCGCCTGCTGGAGGGAGAATTTGTCGTGCCACATCTTCGATCCCATGACGACTCCCCGCAGGTTCAACGCAATCCCATCGCCTTTCTCACCGCGATCTTCTTTCTCAGCATGCTGTCGCGTCTGGGAATGGCCCCCCTGCTGCCGGCCATCGAAAGCGACCTGGGCCTCAATCATGCTCAGGCCGGAGGGCTCTTCCTCTACATCTCGGCCGGTTATGGTGCCGGTCTCTTCGGATCCATCCTGCTAACGCCCCGATTCAGCCATCGCAACCTCATCATCGCCTCCTGCCTGGCCGTGGGACTCTGTCTGATGCTGGCCGCCGTCAGCCAAGGACGCCAGCTGCTGCGCCTCAGCCTCATGGTCCTGGGGCTGGCCGGGGGCATCTACCTGCCCTCAGGGGTGGCCACCCTCACCGCCCTGGTGCGCAAGGCGGACTGGGGCAAGGTGCTGGGATTCCATCAGCTGGCGCCCAATCTGGCCTATATCGTCGCGCCCTTGGCGGCCGAAGCTGTGCTGGCCTGGCGCTCCTGGCGGTCGGTGCTGCTGCTTTACGCCGCTGCGTCGCTGCTCCTCTCGCTGGGCTATGCCCTCTGGGGGCGGGGCGTGGATCGGCGCGGCAGCCCCGCTCAATCCAGCTCCCTGGCGGCGGTCGTTCGCCGGCCGGCCATTTGGTGGATCACCGCGCTGTTCATCCTGGGCATGGGGCTCAACCAGGGTGTCTTCGCCGTCATGCCGCTCTATCTCAATTTCGAACGCGAACTGGCGCCCGGGTGGAGCAATCTGGTCCTGGCGCTCTCGCGCGTGGCGGCATTTGCCGTCCCGCTGGCCGGTGGCTGGCTGGCCGATCGCTATGGCGTGGGGCGGGTGATGTTCGCCACCCTCCTGTGCGCCGCCCTGGGAACTTTCGCCACCGTCTGGCTCTCCAATCCCTGGCTGTGGGTGGCGCTGATCCTGCAGGCCTGTGCCAGCGTCAGCATCTTTCCCTTGTGTTTCGCCATGATTGCCCTGGTGACGGGGCCCGAAACCCGCTCGGTGGCCGTTTCCGTAGTGGTGCCGGTGGCCCACCTGCTGGGTGCGGGCATGGTCCCGCTGGGAATCGGCCTTTTGGCCGAGGCCGGGCGGTTCGATCTGGGATTCGTCGCGCTGGCCGTGATGACCCTCCTCACCCTACCAGGTGTGCTACTATATGCGAAGCAGTGAAACAGCCCTGGCAGTAAACGGGCCCCGGGTTGCCAGAGCGATGGAGAGAATCCCACGATGACGCATGAACCGGATGCGCGGATGCACTCCGCCGAGCATATCCTCAACCAGACCATGGTCACAATGTTCGCCTGCGACCGCTCTTTCTCGGCCCATCTGGGTCGGAAGAAATCGAAATGCGACTATCGCTTCCATCGTCCCCTCACCGCAGCCGAGATCGCGGAGATTCAGGATCGGGTCAACCGGGTGATCGAATCCGACCTGCCCGTCCGCGAGTCCTTCGTGTCCCGGGAAACCGCCGCGAAGCGTTACGACACCAGCAAGCTGCCGGCCAAGGTGGTTGGCGATTTACGGATTATCCATATCGGAGCGTACGATGCCTGTCCCTGCATCGGCCCCCATGTCGCTTCGACAGGGGGGATCGGCGCTTTCCGGATTACGACCACCGACTATGGGGCGGGCACCTTGCGAATCCGGTTCAAGCTCTCCAATCCTTCCCGGTAAGTTGATGCAGACGCTGCGCTTGGGGCATATCCCCGATCGGAGGGGATCCCGGCCGCTCCATGGTCACCGCAGTACGGCGATTTTCAGCGCCGTCACCCCGGCGGCCACCTCTTGGAAAAGCGCCAATGGATCCTTACCTTTAACTACAATTCCGTTTCATCGTCCCGGCCCGGTCATCCGCCGGTAGGCAAGCGGTCCAATGGGGTCTACCCCCGCGGCGCTTCACCCCTGAATCCGCCTGTCATTGCGTCCAGAATTGAGGGAGGGTGCAGATGAATGCTCACGATATCTCCGATCACATCGAGGCCGCCAAAGCGTACGAGGCGCTGTTTGTCCCGGCCCTGTTCGGCCAATGGGTCTCCACCGTCGTAGACGCAGCGCAGGTCGCCGGGGGCCAGCAAGTGCTGGATGTGGCCTGCGGCACGGGCATCCTGGCCAAGGCGGCCCTCTCAAGGGTGGGGGAGGGGGGTGCCGTCGTCGGGCTGGATCCGAATCCGGGGATGCTGGCGGTTGCCGGCGCTGCGTCGCCCGCCATTGACTGGCGCGAGGGGCGTGCGGAACGGCTCCCCTTCCCGAATGAGATCTTCGACCGCGTGCTGTGTCAATTCGGCCTGATGTTCTTTGAAGACCGCCAGCGCGCGGTCGAGGAGATGCTTCGGGTCCTGAGACCCGGGGGATGCCTGGCGGTGGCGGTGTGGGACGCCATCGAGAATATACCCGGATACGCCGCTGAGATGGCCCTCGTGGAAGCGATCGCCGGGAAGGCGGCGGGCGATGCGATCCGTGCGCCCTTTGTGCTGGGGCGGTCCCACGATCTTCGGGCGCTGCTGGAGGCCGGCGGTGCGCGGCGGTTCGCGATCGAGACGCACAGCGGCGAGGCGCGCTTTGCCTCCATTGAGACCATGGTGGCGGCGGAACTGCGCGGCTGGCTGCCGGTCATGGGCGTCCATCTGCCCGACGACCTCATCAATCAGATTCTCAGGGAAGCGGAATCGGCCCTCGGCGAATTCGCCGCCGGAAACGGGGCTGTCCGTTTTGGCATAACGGCCCACATCGCCACCGCCTTCAAGGGATAACGGTGCTTGCGTGCAACCGGATCACGCTGGCGGTACTGCCGCAGCGGTGGCTGAGATCCGCGACCCCATCTACATGCCCGGATGTGGGTCGGGAATGGGAACATCCGGTACGTGGGACAGATCACCGCACCCCAGATTCCCCAACCTGAAATCGAGCTCCTGGCCCGCCACAATCCAGTGCGCCCGCGCGCCTCCGCACCAGTAAGAGTAGTGGGCACCGGTGATTTTCGAGCAGATCCAGTCACTGGCGGCCTGAAATGTTTCGAAACCGCCTTGGATGGCCACCTTCGCAACCTCCTGGGAGCAATCGATTCCGCCCCCTGGGTAGTTGCACCGGTACTCTGTCTCATCGTAGGCGCCTCGGGTGGCGATGTTCAGCCAGGGGGCGCCCCAGCAGCGCACATTGTCGGTGTACCAGACCACATATTCGGGAATTAGATCCGCACCATCACAGTCCTGATCGATCCCATCGTTGGGCACTTCACTGGCGCCCGGGTGGATGGCGGGATCATTGTCGTTACAATCATCGCCGCCCGCGTTGACCCCGATATACCCGTCATCGTCGAAATCCGGATCGACGTCCGCGGCGTCATCCGCTTTGCGCACCACCAACATCTGCCACCGTTGCGGATCTGCGGCGTCTTGCGCCTCAACCGCGAAAGCGCGCGGAACCAAATAGGCCTCCCCCAAGACGGTGATGATATCGGTGATATCGCTCTGCGCGTCCGCCACTCCCGGCACATCCAGCTCGATGATCAGGTCTTCCGGATCGCCACTCTCCACTATCTTTTTTTGGATCGATATTTTGTTCTCGCCCTCCCGCCCCAGCCCCTCCCCTTCAACCGTCATGGTCACGAGGGTGCCGCTCTCATCCGGGCAAGATATGGACGCCTTGGCCGTGTACCACTCGTGCGCCTTGGGGTTGGCCGGCTCGATCCAGATTCGCGACACCTTCGTATCCGGCGGGGCGTCGATCGTCCACAGGGAGGCGACATCCGGCAGGAAGTCCACCGGATCCGTTTCAAAGGCCGCTTCGCCGGGGATATGGATCTCAAGGGTGAATTGATAATCAGTGTCGCCGGACATCTGCTGGTGGTGTTTGTAGCCCTGCTTGCACACCGCCTTCAGATCCATTCTTTGGCTCCACTCGCACAGCTCCGGCAGCAATCGCAAGGTGGCATCGCAATAGTCGGTGATCGATTTCTTCTCACCGCTGCCGACCCAGCCGAAGCTTTGTTGGATCATGGCCGCCAGATCATCGCACGGTTTTTTAACGGTCAACCAGCTATCGAAGACCGGCTTGCTCAACTCCGTGCCGCAGGTGCGATTGATCCTACGCGCCATTTCCGTGCACAAGGTGTCGTAGGGCGGCGGGGGAATGTCGATCAGGGGGATGTCGAAATCGTAGTAGCCGTCACCGCTGTGACGGCCCGTATACCCGTGCAGACCCACGGTGGGATGCATGTACATGCGAATGTGGGCATTGGTCACCGGCTGATCGCATTTGGTCAAACGGACCTGATGGCGGGTGGTGTCCAGATACAAGCTGGTCAGTGCATCGTCCGGCAGCGCCGGGTCAGCGTTCAGTGCGGCGGACGCACTTGTGTCAGTTTCCAGTTCAGCGGACATGGATGCCGTGATCGCGCCGGCATCTGAAACGGCGGTCAGACGGAGTTCGGAAGCGGAATCGTAAGCCAGGTCGAAGGTGGCGCCGCCGGGTGTGAAAATCGTTTTCGGACGCCCCTCGCCATCGAGCCGAAACACGAAATCCCCCGCGATGTCGGGGTCATTGGCGGTGACCGTTTCCACAGCGGTGGGATAACCCGCTTCGTCCCGACTGCCGTGGAAGGTGAACTGGGTGTCATCTGAGGTCGTCACCGACAGGAAGGTGCCGTCCGTTACATGGGTGTAGACGTCGACCGGATCGGTGGCGGCGGGATCGACCCCATCGGATGAACCGCCGCCCCCCCCACCGCCACCGCCGCAGGCGCCGTAGAGAAGGATCACCACCGTTGATGCCAGGACCACCTGCCACTTGCCGCACCATCTCATCCTCGCGCCGCTGCGTGCCATCTTCGCCTCCCTCTCTATGGTGATCTTCGTGCTGATGGATCATCGCCCCCGATCCGTTGTGGCTCGACGGCGATGGGCGGGCGCAGCGCAGCGCGCTCCGTGCAGCTTGTCTGTGAGGGCCGTACACCCTTCCGGGGGAGTCTCTGGCGTTTCTGGTTGGGGATGGACGGAGGTCCCGCGCTTTCGTCCATTATGGGCAATGAACGCTGGTGATCCCCACGGAGTTTGACCCTACAGATCGCAATGGGTCGCCATCGGCCGCACCGGAATTCATTGCGGCCGAACTCGGCGACGACGCCCGGTATTTGGATCGTAACTCGGTTGTGCGGGGGATTCTCAGGGCAGGATAGCGTAGGGCCGCGATGATTGTCAATTTCGCTTGCAGGGCGCCGGCCGGCCCATTCCGCAATGGATACTGATGTCGGGCCGAAAAAGCGGTGCAGGTAAGTCTCCTCTGCTCGACGCCGAAAAGACGACGGCGGCGGGGTGGAGGAAAGCCGTGGTGGGAGACGCTAACTGGTTTTGAGCTTGGCGGGCGTTACCGAATGCGGCTGCTGGATCGGCAGGCGCACAATGAAGGTTGTGCCCAGACCGGGTTCGGAGTTCACATCCATCGTGCCATTATGATGGTCGAAAATGATGAAGTATGACACCGACAACCCAAGTCCGGTGCCCGTGCCGATCGGTTTGGTGGTGAAAAACGGTTCAAAGATGCGCTGCTTGATCCGGCTGTCGATGCCGGGGCCATTGTCCGAGATCTCGATGCGCAGCATTGCGGCGACCGGCTCCGTGGTCAACGTTATCGCGAATTCTGGCTGATACTCAGGGGTCTGCTCCTTTTTCTTCTGCATGGCATAGGCGCCATTACTGAAAATGTTGAGAAGCACCTGGTGTATCTTGGATGCTTCGCAGGGAACCATGGGCAGATTGTCTTCAAAGGCGGTGCGGATGTTGATGCTCCTGAAATCGTACCGTTTCTTCAGGTTGTAGTCCGTTTCGGCAAGTCGCAGCGCTTCCTCCACCAACGCGACCGGGTTGCACGGTGAGGCCACGCCGTCACTTTTGCGGGCAAAGTCCAGCATATTCTTGACGACTTGAGAGAGACGCCGGCCGGAGGCGGTCAAATCGTCGAGAACCCGATCCACCCGCCGCCGCTTCATGTACGCTGCGATGGCCTCCACAGGCACGCCAACTTCCGTGGCAGCCGCTCTGTTGGCAGGGATGTGATCGTTGAGCAGGCGGTTGTTCAGCACGCTCGCGTTCTGCATCATGCCCGCTAATGGATTGTTAATTTCGTGCGCCATCCCGGCCGCAAGACCACCGACCGAAACCATCTTCTCGGTTTGGATCAACATTTCTTCAAATTGCACCCTGTCGGTAATGTCATCAATCCTGACGACGGCGCCATAAATTCCGTGTTCGACAAGCGGAAACGCCATCAGGTCACAAATGCGGGATTCTCCATTGACATATCGGTGCAATTTCTCCGCTCTCATGATTTGCCGGTTCGCTATAGCCGCTTGTATGACGGAGTGCTGCGCCTCCAGGTCCGGGAAGACCGCTACGAAGGGTCTCCCAAGGGCCGCCTCTGGTCCGATGCCCGTGCTCCGGGCGGCCTCCCGGTTCCACTGCATGACGATGCCGTTTTGATCGACGCCGACAATGGTGGACGGCATGGCGTCCAGGATGTTGCGCAATAATTGATGGAGATCCCGCAGTTCACGGTTGGCTGTTTCGACATCCCGCCTCTCCTTAACGAGCTTGGCATTGAGGGTGTTAATACTATTCATCATCGCATTGAAATGGAAAGAGACCTGACCGATTTCGTTTGTATGGGAGATCTCCACCGCGGCCTGCATATCGCCGGCCTCGGCCTTTTTCATCTGACCAATGATTTGCTCCAGTGGTTTGGTGATGTTGACCGCGATCGCAATACCGAGGAGAACTGCCAAAGCGGCCCCGAGCAGGCCGATACCGACCGACCAATTCCAAACGCGTTTCACATCGGCCGTCAGGTAGGCCACGGATACGACCGCCACGGCCTCCCACTGGTTCTGGCACGGTTGGCGGATGGTGATGAATTGTTGTGGGTCGAATTGGGTGATGCGCTTGCCGAGTTTTTCAGAGGTGCGGTGGGCGACAATTTGGCGATCGCCGTCGACAAGGAAAAAATCGAAGGTTTCGGTGAGGGGCAATTGGGCGAAGACCCGCTGGAACAGATACCGCTCCAATTCCAAAATCAGCGTTCCCAAGAATTTTTCGGTATAGGCATTTCGAATCGTCCGGACGACATAGTAGTGCTGGTTAACTTCGGGCAGGAAAAACCAGCCCTCCGCCAACGGCCTCGCTGGTTCACCGGATCCGCCGCCAGCCTCATCGGGTGTGCGCAGTCGCTGCTTGTAGGGCAGTTCATCGCCACTCATGAGAAGATGGCTGTCTGTCGTCAAGAAATTGATGGAGCGGAGGCTTTGGTTCGACGATCCGAGGTTGTAGAGCTTCTGCTCGACACGGGCGAAGTTTTTTCGTCGACCCGGAACTCCGTTGTCGCCGGCCGCCGTGAGGAGATCGTAGAACTCCGGGTCGGTCATTAAGGTCAGTTTTATGCTCTCGATATCGGTGATGATGGCGTCGATATTGTCCACCGCTTGCGCCACCATCTGGCGCACATAGAGATCCGCTTTTGCGGTGATGGCGTTGCGGGACTCGTTGAAGGAAACGAGCCCCAGGATGAGCAGGGGCAAGGTGCTCAGGGCGATAAAGGAGAGAATCAGAAGGGTCCGAATCTTGGCCTTGGTGAACAGATCCATTGCTACCCGAACGTTAATTGGATGAAAACACCGTCAACGCGGTGGTCACAAAATCGTCGACATTGCCATCCAAGATGAAGTCGTGTGTCAATTTGCGCCATTTCACAGTGATACCGGGTGCCCATATCGTCTGCGGCCAGACAGATGAGCGACCCGCTTCTACCGCTGATACCAGCGCCTGATACGATTGGGTGTCGGTCGTCACCCCCGATATCACGGAGGGCGACCTGTCATAGTCGGCAAAGATTTGGGCCGTGTCCGCGCGTGAGAGAAATTCGATGAATTTCAGTGCCGCCGCCCGGTGGACACCAGTGGCACTCGCCGCGACGGCGAAGTCGACGCCGTAGATCACCTTCGATCCGTCGGCCGTGTCTGCGGGGAATACGAACGCCGCCAGACGCAACTCCGGATTGGCTTTCAGTATTTCGGGAACTGTCCAGGTACCCTGAATGTACATCGCCGATTCCCCCGCGGCGAAGCGTCTGATGCCCTCGCGATACTCGACCTCATGCGCATCCTCGGGGCCATACGCCTGCAACGCTTGGATTTTGGCCGCCACACGCGCCAACCGGCGACGATCCTGGTCCGTCACCGGCTTGCCGGCCGGAAGATCCTTGAGAAACCGTTCCAGCGCCTGGGGACTGAATTCCTGGACCAGTATCAGCGAGGAATAGTGCTCCACTGTCCAAGGCGTCTTGTTTGTGAAGGTGATGGGCGTGACACCAGCATCCATCAGTTTTTGGCAGGTTTGGATGAACGCGTCGTACGTCTGTGGCGGGTTGAGGTTCAACCGGTCAAATATCGTTTGATTGTACCATACGCCGACCATGTTAAGGGACAGCGGCAGAACATAATCCACTCCTTCATGGCGAAGCTGCGCCAACAATCTGGGCTCGACGCGCTGCAGAAACGATTGCCCCGTCAAGTTCAGCAGATGTCCGGAACCCATTTTCAGCCGGATATCATTGGTCTGGGGAAGATTCGAGAACAGATCCGGTGCATCGCCACTGATCATTCTTGCCAGCAGAATCTTCAGATATTCCGGCTTGTAGTTCTGCCGTATGCGGATATTGGGGTTTTCCTCTTGAAATCCTGCAATGATGGCATCGATCGCTTCGACCGCCTCCACCTTGTGTTGAAAAAATTCCAACTCGACCGTCTCGGTCGGTTGCGATTCAGGTTTTTGGGAGCAATGCCACGGGGCAAGAAACAGTATGAATACCCCAAGGATGCCGGTAAATCGGCGTCGCTTTTTTGTCATCTTCGCTACCTTGCTGATGCCATTTGGTCCTTACACACCCCGGTGATGGATCGTAAGACGCGTCCTTACAGCAGGGTGCTATAGGGGCTCAGGGGTGTCAAGCAGATACCACAAATGTCCGCCACTCCCCCTGCGACAACGGCCTTATCCATGGTTTAATCAATTGAAATATAATTGAATGTCAGATTTTCTCCTCCGAAAAGCCATTGCGATCGAGCGATGCAGTGCCCGCTGGCAGCGCCTATAGGCGGCGCCTGTTGTACAGCGCCCTTGCGCGCAATCGTGTCTCCCAATAGGTGAAAATTCACCTGGAAAACGCGACCGGGCCATATAGTTAGCGCCCTGCGGACGTGGTATCCTGCCATACCCGACGCGTGATCTGTCGCGCACGGGTTGCTGTTTTGCGCATCGATCGATGAGTCACCCGCCAAATGGCGCAACCCAGTTTGGCACCGCCGGAAGCAAATAAGGAGGGACCCTCCCATGAAGATCCATATTGCCGCCAGTCAAACCGCTCCAACTGAAGGCACTGGTGTTGCCGAGGTCCGGCAGAACCCGCCTGCGGCGTCAGGACATGCCCGGGCCGCTGCTCGGCCTGCACGGGCGGGTCGGCTTGTGCCGCTGCTCTGCCTCCTCGCTATCCTCGGCTGCAGGGCCTTCATCGAGCCCGAATCCGAAAATATACTGCTGAACACCGATTTCGAAAATTACGCAGAGGGCACGCCGCTTGGGCTGTTGGGGCTGGGCCAGGGGCCGCTGGCCGGCACCGACATCCCGGGGCTGCCCATTGGCGACCGGGTCGTTCCGCAGGGAACCGTCTGCACCGGTGATACCTATTCGGTTCGCTCCGATGCCCCCTTGACGGGTCAAAAAAGCCTGCACCTCCAACACGCCAGACTGCCGCAGTGTGATGCGGAATGCGGTATATGCGAAGACATCGCCATCATCGACTTCGTTCCCATATCACCGGATAACAGCGCGGCGCCGATTCTCCTCTTTTGGAAGGGGCGGGTTGCGAATTTTCTCGCAGATACCGCGATGGCGGTGTCTGTGCGCGAAGCGGACGCACCCGAATCAGCATTCCACATCTTGATTCGACCGGACCGGATGGAGATTTTCGTCGGGACACAATTGGAGGCGGTCATCGGTCACGATTTTACGACCGCGCACAATCTTGTGGTCCGTGTGTCTCCCCTGGGGGGTACCTTCGGCGTGCAGGTCGCCGGTCCGGGTATCGCCGCTCCCCCCAACAATTTGGATGCCTGTACCGTTCCAAACGTGGCCTGCGGGACCTTTTCGACCCAGAATTTCGATCCCGCTGCGCTGGTCCTGCGCATGGCGTTTACCGGAAATCCGGGCAGCGTCAGCGACCTTACCCTGCCCGAATATCGGGTAGACAACGTTAAAATCACCCAGGAGTGATCCCCCCTGAGCGTCAACAGCGAAGAACGACCAAATGGATCGATCCCCATGAGATGCCCGTCCTTCGTACCGCATCCTGCAGCGAGGGGGTGCGGCGAGGCGACGGCGCGAGAGGAGCAAGATATGAAGAAAATGCTGAGATCTTTGGAAGTGATTATGCGCGGATTCTTGCGATTTATTGGTATGGCCAACGACGAAGCGCCCCCAGCCCGACGGGTTCTTCAACCAGACGATGACATGCTGGCCATGTGTATAGACGATACGCAGCAGGATACCCGCAACAGGGATGGCATCGAGATCAACTGCCAAATGAACCCGGTGAGCATTGAGTACGTCCTGACCAATCCCGCCCCTGGCGAAACGCTGGCGAAGATAAAGTGTCAGTGTCACGATGAAGGCGGCAAA
>JAAUYD010120680.1_pt1 | contig 31206 bp, 31 predicted proteins | sample 7278101 | NCBI WGS metagenome assembly JAAUYD01 (sample SAMN14350128, study PRJNA611818) | marine sediment metagenome | isolation source: surface marine sediment (0.6m) | place: French Polynesia: Moorea | collected 2018-08
CAAACACATTTGCTCGTATAACCAGACACTGGGTTCAAAATATCCTTGAGGCGATAGGGTTTCAACTAAATCATCCACAGCCACTTCTCTTTCTAGAGACAGGTCTGTTTCTTCTTCTCTAAGCTCTTCTAGCCAAATAATTTCTGAAGTATTAACCAATAAGCGATGGTTGTAACTTTGCAAACAGCGATTACAGGTACAGGTAATAATTGCTTCTGCTTTACCAGACACTTCTAAGTAATTACCTTGATGCTGTATGCGAATCAGACCACGAACTGGTGTCAAAGTTTCCAGATTAGGGAGAAACTCTTGCACCTGAATCTCCTCTGTCCGCTCCGGCGCTTTAGTTAGCTGCGGAATGTAAATTGCGTCCATAGGAATTTTGAGCCATTTTCAAAAAAATTATCCCTAGGAACGGCAAAATGCTGTTCCCATATCTATAGTCTAACTTTTTTGGCATCGAATTTTATGGGAATTACTGAAAATTTTCGCTTTAGTTGATGGTATAGCCAAAACCTCCACTATACTAGCCGCAGGTAAGCTGACCAAAAATCCATCACATTGTCAGTCATAAGTTCAGGTTTTGGCATCTACTGATTCTGATAAAGCCAAACGTACTACTAAATGGCGATTGGGTTCCTTACCTTGGCTGAAGGTTTCTAAATCTGTAAAGTCCTGGAATAGACTGTGGATTTGTCGGCGTTCTGCTGAACTTAAGGATTTAATGGTCACTTCTTGACCAGTAGCACGTACTTGCTCTGCGGCGGATTCTGCCAGAGCTAGGATTTCTCCTTGCCTTTTGACACGGTAGCCATCTAATTCGATGGTATAGGAAGCCTGCTCCTCTGGTGACTGATTTAAGTTGAGAATAGAATTAGCTAAATACTGAATAGCATCTAGGACTGAACCACCATGACCAATCAATGCCTGGATTTGCTCTGGTGTCAAATTGGTTTGATCGATTGTCAACCAATAGCTATCTTGATCTGGTAATTCATGATTTGTATTTAATTCTGCCTGAATATCAACATCATCAGAAATTCCAGATTTATTCAGCAAGGTTTTTAACCACTGCTGACCTCGTTGTATGCGACTATCAGTCATCGGCAATTTTGGGTTTGAAACCCCGTCCTCTCTTGGTCAGCATTCCCTTGTACCTGTCGATGGCGCGGGGTCTGACCGCTTCTAGGACGGCTTTACATCGCTCCTTGGGGTTGGAGGCAGGTGCTATGAGGCAGAAACCTAAATTATCAGGTTTGGGAATCACCGCACTTTTAGGGCGGTGAGGATGTCAATATCAACCTGTAGCCTTTTTCTTAGAACTTTTTGGCTCAAAAGGTAGGTTCTTTTGGTCTTTTCCTTGCGCCTCTTTTTCCTGGGCCTCTACAATCTTTTGTAGTTCTTCCGGCAATGGTTTGCGGGAAAGAATATAAGTTTGTACAGTTTGGAAAAGGTTACCAATCACCATATACATCAATACACCCGCTGGTAGGGGAAAGAACAAAAACATTCCAGAAAAAAGAACTGGAGTGATTTTGTTAACAGTATCTTGTTGAGGATTGGCATTGGTGGAATTTTGCCCGGAAAGAATTTGGCTGATGTACAGGGTAACGCCAAACATCAATACCATAGCAACAATATCCCAATGAATGGTGCCGTCCTCATCAGTAGCACCAACCCGACCCAAAGCTTCGATGAATAGGAATCCTTTTTCTGATGCTAATCCAGGAATTTTACCTTGAAGGGTGACATCTCCCGGTTGTAATGCCTCTATATTACCATTAGCATCAATATTGATCCTTTCTGCCCCCTTGGTAACTGTCCATTCAGGAGTGAGTCGAGTTTCGGGATGTTCTACCATCAGCTCGGAAAAAGGTTTTCCTGACTCAGTCTGATACTGAACTTTTGTATGTTCTCCCACTGCTAATTTGTTACCACTAGGAAGAATAGCAGCAACCTTTACGTGCTCGCCATCGCTAACATATATGTTTTGTGGAGCAGTGGCAAAGGCTTGTGGTTGAATTCTCTCAATCTGTTCGGTAGGTAATATTTGCAGGTTGACGCTGTAGTTCACAGTAGCAAAAGGCGAACCCCGCAAGGTGGCAAATAAAGCTAGCAAAACTGGCATCTGGAACAGCAAGGGTAAACATCCTCCCAAGGGATTACCCAATTCTTTTTGGACGTTAACCATTTCTTCTTGCTGTTTTTGCGGATTGTCCTTATGACGTTCCTTGATTTCTTGCATCCGCTTTTGCATCAAGGGTTGGACAATCCGCATCCGCCGCATATTTTCGATCGAGCCAGCACTCAAAGGATAGAGTGCAAAGCGAATTATCAGTGTCAAAGCTACGATCGCCAATCCATAACTAGGTACAATCCCATAGAACAAGTCTATGATTGGCAACATCACGTTGTTCGAGAGAAAGCCGATACCAAAATCCATTATTCTGAATTCAACCTGAGGTACTGTAAATTAACTGAATCTAATTTATCTAAATCATGGTTTAGATGCGAATCTAGTTAGATTTCGGATAGCCGCACACCATACATGAAAGTTTGTATGTTTAAACTTAACTGATTATCACGTGCCAGATCACTAATATCAACATCCGCAATGGACTCAATTCTTAATCGCACCAATCTTACCCGGATTTTTTGCAGCCACTTTTTCACTGATGTAATCATAAGTTTCCCGAAAATTGGGAATAGCTCGCATTTCTAAACGGCTACCATCTCTAAGAGTAATCGCCATATCTCCCCATAAGCCAATGCCACGGGGAACCTTGGCGATTTTGACGATCTCTGAGTAAATTACGTCACTGCGATCGCGTCCCATCCAACCACCAATTACTGATATTCGGCGATCGGTGATGCGGAAGCGCAGCCACAATGCCCTGACAATTGCACCCACTGTCAATGGTAAACCCACAATTGTGAATCCAAGCAGTATGCTGAGAATTAAGTCCCCAATGTGGGGACCGCCTTCATAATAAACTTCTTCACGAATGCCCATTTAACACCTCAGCTTTTACCAACAACTGCTCTAATTCTTGCAGAAATTGTTGGCTTATGCACTTACATTCTGCTGCGGTTGGCTTGACAATCACCACTAATCGCCATCCTGATGATAACTTGGGCAATAATTTATACAGTTCTGCGGAAATCTGACGTTTGAGCCTATTACGCACTACTGCCCGTTTACTAACTTTAGTACTGATAGAAATGGCAATGCGTGTGGGATAATAAGTATTATTTGATACAGAATAATCCTGAGAAGGAATTTTTGACAATGATGGTCGTAAGGCTCTTAATGTTACATAAGAACCATGACGACGAAATCCTTCCCGGAAGACTGCCTGGAAATCTTGACGAGATTTGAGTCGATTTGCTTTAGGCAAAGCCACCGTTGATATTCTCTAATTTGTGGTTTTCTAAACGCTAAGACGATGCCGTCCTTTCTTTCTTCTTGCCCTAATCACGTTTCTACCATCTGGTGTCCGCATCCGAGCACGAAAACCAGAGGTTCTTTTTCTTTTGCGACAAGTGCCGCCCAGGGTTCTCTGCATACTATTTTCCTCTAATCTCAGGTGATTTTTTTATAAAAAGTCACAATCTATGATTATATCACTTTTTATGCTATAGATAAATTGAAAAAAATAACAAATAATTAACTTAAGTGGTCAGTGGCTTATTGTCCTAACCTCTGACCAAGCATCGAAAAATTAATCAAGCTATTTTAGCGGACATCTATTTGCCAGGTTCCGCAATAGCGGGGCAGGGGTACATCACCAGGAGTTTGCATCATGCAGTTAAAGTAGAACATACCGCCAAAGGCTGGATTTTGGACATTACCTAAAACAAGTTCTACAGGAGTACCAGCAGGTATTGGTTCTTTGGGATAAATGGAGATGGCACGGTCGTCTTTGTTCCAATCTACTTCAGATAGGGGTACTTTCTTCCCTCTGACTCGAATCTGAATTTTCTTGGGATCGAATTTGCCTTTAAAGTATCGGGGATATGTAACCATAAATTTGGCTGCGGCTAACTTCATTTTTTTACGGGGGATCCTCAGCCGATATCGATCCCAAGCATTACGTTGCCCACCAAAATCTAATCTATAGGACAGTTGATTTTCTCTTTTGATACCTCCAAATAAGGACAATCCAGGTAAACCATTTGCCCAGCTAATGGCTGGAACGCTTGTCAGCAAACAGGTAGTTACGGCTAGGGTGGAAATTAAACGTCTCATAGTTAAGCTCCTGTGGTAAAAATCGATATGTTATCGCGCTAAATTGATCAAACGTTCGTAACTAAACTTTACTACTGACTTGAGGAAAATGGACGAAATGTGGACATTAAAAGTGCCTTCATGGAGGAGTGATGGGGTGATGGAGTGATGGAGGGAAGGAGTGAAAGAGGGAAGGAGTGAAAGAGGGAAGGAGTGATGGAGTAATGTGCCCGCCACAGACGATGCTTCTGCTTCCAAGGGAAGCCGCTACGCGAGCAGATAAGTCAGCGCAAGTGATCGCATATTACCTATGATGTTAAACAAATACAACTACCTCTAAAATTGTCAATTCATCATTTCTTTTGAATTAGGCTTAGTTCCTGAATTTCATACTATTGCCTTCCAAAAGTCTCTAATTAATGAGTATAATGAGTTTCTATCCCTACAAAGGATTAATGAATTTAGCTTATTTAGGCAAAAAATTTTATATTAATTTAAGTTATTTTCAATCTAACTGTAGTAAATACATAGAGCCATTTTGGAATATTTTAATGTAAATTGAGATTGCGAATAACTCCATTGCCAAAAAACATCAGTTATGATTAGTTATAAATAACTTTCCTAATGGATTGATTAATATTGCAAACTGTGAAAAAAAAATAAGAAATGTGTTTAATCCCTAAAACAAGTTGAAAACAGAGATAGTCAGATTGGGGATCAACATAGGATTTGCAATATGCAAACAAATGCAAGTATCTAGAAATTCTCATATCCATAAGAGGCATAGCTTAGACTTGACCTTAAGCAATTCAGATGACAAAAGCAGGGTTAAATCTGATTGCAACAATTCAAAAACATTCTCTAAGGATTGATAGCCACCCAGACTATGGAACTGTGACTATTGTTGGCTAAACGACAAAATTTCACCACTTGCAACGGAATTAAGTATTTATCTCAAGGAGATTTCATGAGGATAGCAGTAGCTAAGGAAATTGAGGTTTGCGAGCGTCGTGTTGCCCTAATTCCCGATACCGTCGCCCGATTGGTTAAAAAGGGCTTAGAGGTGTGGGTGGAATCTGGTGCGGGGGAGCGAGCTTTTTTTACGGATGCTGATTATGAAGCAGCGGGAGCCACAGTCATTGCTGATCCCCATCAATTATGGAGTGAGGCTGATATCCTGCTTAAAGTCAGTCCTCCCCAAGAAAGGGAAGATGGAGGCTCGGAAATTGATTTGCTCAAACCGGGAGCAATATTGATTGGGTTTTTAAATCCTCTAGGAAATCCAAAACTAGCCCAGCATTTGGCTGAACACCAAGTAACAGCCTTGAGTATGGAGATGATCCCACGTACTACTAGGGCACAGAGTATGGATGCTTTGTCTTCCCAAGCATCCATCGCTGGATATAAAGCAGCATTGATTGCAGCAGCAGCTTTACCCAAATACTTCCCCATGCTGACAACTGCTGCGGGGACAATTGCTCCGGCGAAGGTATTTATTATGGGAGCTGGGGTAGCAGGATTACAAGCGATTGCTACCGCTCGGCGATTGGGAGCAATTGTGGAGGCTTTTGATATTCGCCCTGCGGTGAAAGAAGAAGTGCAAAGCTTAGGGGCAAGGTTTGTCGAAATTAAATTAGATGAAGAAACAGCCACAGCTGGAGGCTACGCCAAGGAAATATCTGAAGCCAGCAAACAAAAAACTCAAGAAGTTGTCACATCCCATGTGAAGAATGCTGATGTGGTAATTACCACCGCTCAAGTTCCTGGGAAGAAAGCTCCTTTGTTGGTAACCGAGGATATGGTGTCGCAAATGAAACCAGGGGCGGTGATTGTGGATTTAGCAGCGGAACAGGGTGGTAATTGTGCTTGTACTGCTCCCGGCAAAGATATTGTTCACAATGGGGTGACTATTATTGGTCCGATGAATCTACCATCATCCCTACCAGTCCACGCTAGCCAGTTGTATGCCAAGAATCTGACATCTTTGATGCAATTGCTGATTAAAGATGGGCAAATACAGGTAGATTTTGCCGATGACATAGTTGATGCAGCTTGTATTACCCACGCAGGGGAGATTCGGAACTCACGGGTACAAGACGCGCTGACAGCGGAAAAATCGGCGATTAGTTAGAGAGGGAAGGAGTGAAGGAGGGAAAGAGGGAAGGAGGGAAGGAGTGAAGGAATAATTATTTCATCTTCCCCACACTCCCCACACTTCCCACACTCCCCACACTCCCTACACTTCCCACATTCCCCATTCATCAATCACAGGAGTTTGAATATCAATGACAGAAGCATTAATTGCAGCTTTGTTTGTATTTGTATTGGCAGCATTTACGGGATTTGAGGTAATTACCAAAGTCCCTCCCACCTTGCACACTCCCCTCATGTCGGGATCGAATGCGATTTCAGGCATTGCGGTACTAGGGGCAATTGTGGCTTCCGGTGCTAAAGATTGGAATATATCCGTAATTTTGGGTCTAGTTGCGGTAGTTTTGGCAACTATCAATGTAGTCGGTGGTTTCCTGGTGACAGACAGAATGTTGCAAATGTTTAAGAAGAAGGAGATTAAGGCGTGAGCGATTTAATACCAACTGGGATTCAGCTGACATATTTGGTTGCGGCCTCCCTATTTATTTTGGGTTTGAAAAAGTTAGGTTCCCCAGCCACAGCCAGAAACGGTAATGTGACAGCGGCTGTGGGGATGTTATTGGCGGTGGTGGTGACGCTGCTAGATCAGCAAGTGTTAAACTACCAAATGATTTTATTAGGGTTGGCTATCGGATCGGCAATTGGTGCGATCGCAGCTTATAAAGTAGAAATGACCCAAATGCCCCAAATGGTGGGTTTATTAAATGGTTTGGGTGGTTCTGCTTCTGCACTGGTGGCTGTAGCCGAATTCTGGCGTTTACTGGGCGCGTCTCAGAATGTACCCCTAGATGCCAATATTTCCATGCTATTGGATGTGTTAATTGGTGGTGTTACCTTTACAGGTAGTGCGATCGCTTTTGCCAAGTTACAGGGGATCATGAGTGGTTCACCAATTACATTCCCCTTGCAACAACCCATCAATGCTTTACTATTGGGTTCCTACGTAGTAGGTGGTGCTTTTCTATTAATCGATCCCCATAATCTACCCATATTCTTAGGAGTGGTAGCAGTCTCTTTAGTATTGGGTGTAATGTTCGTCATTCCCATTGGTGGGGGCGATATGCCAGTGGTGATTTCTCTGTTGAACTCATTTTCTGGTTTAGCTGCGGCGGCGGCTGGTTTTGTGGTGATGAACAATATGTTAATCATCGCCGGTGCATTGGTGGGAGCGTCGGGTTTAATCCTGACCGAAATTATGTGTAAGGCTATGAACCGTTCCCTGTTCAATGTACTGTTTAGTGCTTTTGGTACTGGTTCAGGTGCAGCTGTCGGTGGAGCGGCTGGCGCGGCAGCAACAGATAAAGTTGTCCACAGTATCGATCCCGAAGAAGGGGCAATGATGTTGGGTTATGCCCGTTCTGTGGTTATTGTTCCTGGTTATGGGATGGCTGTTGCTCAGGCGCAACACAGTGTTAGAGAATTGGCAGATCAGCTGGAAAAATTAGGTGTAGATGTCAAATACGCGATTCACCCTGTGGCTGGAAGAATGCCGGGGCATATGAATGTATTATTGGCAGAGGCTAATGTACCTTACGAGCAGTTGCATGACATGGATGATATCAATCCCCAGTTAGACCAAACTGATGTCGCCCTGGTAATTGGTGCGAACGATGTAGTTAATCCTGCTGCTCGTACAGATGATAAAAGTCCAATTTATGGAATGCCCATTTTAGAGGTGGACAAAGCCAAGCACACCATCGTGATTAAGCGGGGTATGAGTGTTGGTTTTGCAGGTGTAGACAATGATTTGTTCTACAAGGATAAAACTACTATGTTGTTTGGTAGTGCTAAGGATATGGTGACCAAGTTAGTTTCTGAAGTGAAGCAACTGTAAGGTTTTTCCAATCTCAAATCAAACCCTCTTCGGCGACGAGGAGGGTATTTTTTGTTTATCTGTCAGCTTTTCCCTTAACCGACAAATATTGGGGAGCATCCCAATTTTTCAAAAATAAAATTTGTAGTAGGAGCATCTTGCTCCCTAATGTCCAGTAAGCGGGCAAGATGCCCGCACTACAATATTTACAGCGATTTTCAGATAAATAGACCACACCGTAGGGGTTTAGCATTGCTAAACCCCTACATGAAGATATGGTTCAAATAGATGAAAACTGCTGTAATATTTGGGATGCTCTCCAAGTATTGGGAGTGTGGGGAGTGTGGGGAGTGTGGGAAGTGTGGGAAGTGTGGGGAGTGTGGGGAGTGTGGGGAGCGGAGGAAGATGAAATAATTATTCCATCACTCCTTCCCTCCATCACTCCCTCACTCCCTCACTCCTAATGAAGCCCTAATATGCAACCCATCTAGTCCTTGCCTTATCCAATTAATACACTCATATTCTGAGATAAATAACTTGGGTGCGGCAATATTGTTGAGGGAGTCAGGTGCATAATGGTCGTAAAAATATTTACCATTCTCGTTACCAACAATAATTAAGTTGTGGCGATACACATAACGAGATTGAAAATAGTCAATTTGACTAATAAATTCTAAGTTTTGATCTAGATGCTCTTTGGCAATCCCAATGATATTATCGATTGTACTACCATATATTGCTGCGGGGTTTTCGACTTTTTGAAACTTACTTTTGTTTCCTATGGCTGATAGTAATTTATAGGAATAAATATCGTAATTATCTACCTTGCTAAAAACAAAGGGAATAATTAAATATCCCTTGTAAGCAACAGATTTTTCGTAAAGTAAGCGTTTCATCAATTCTACTCCTTTGGAATAAAGATTCACAGCACAATGAAAAACTGGCTGGGCGCAAAGGAAATATCACCCTACTAGCTTAAACAACTATTAATTTTGTAATCAAAATAATAGCCCCTCGGCTCTTTAATCAACCTATCACATTTAGAGACCCGATCTAAGCAATAAAATTATTTATATTTTTCTATATATATATTTCTGATAACAAAAGACGAGAAATAAAATATTTCCCCAGGTTGAAGATAAGAACAATATTATTTATGCTGTGAAAGAAAAATATTAATAATAATAGCGATCGCCTAGCCATGAACTAGGCTAATATTTTTTATCTTAGTTGGATATTGAACTATTAAAGTGTAGGGCAAGACCCCTTACTACTCGTGGGCTTCGCGCTAACTTCTGTAACAAATGATAAAAGTGCTGTGTGGTTGTTATTTTCTGATTCAAAATTCGGTGTTACACAATTGAAGTATGAATTAGTCGGGCTACGCGGAGCGTCTCGTAGAGAAGCTCCGCGAGCAACGCCCAAAATTCTCATATCATTTTCAAAAAAGAATGGGACAGATGGGTAGGGAACATCAGCAAGATAATTTGATACACTAACAAAAATTGTGGATGCCGTGCCCTAACGAAGAATGTATGTGTGCTAAACATTATTTGAATTGGTATCATTTCTCCGTTCCCTATTCCCTATTCTTCAATTCTGCAACAAATTTATTGCAGAGAATCGTGTTGTGCGAGTAATTTTTCTACTTTTGCTTCATCAATTTTGGCGGTTAATTTTTTACTTTCGTGCAAATCCCGCGTTGTTTTGGCTAGGGTAAAAGTTGAACCTACAGAAAACGCCAAACCCATACCCATAAAGCCTTTAATCCAATTATCCACTGGTAAATTCATAATTCCAGTGGTGGTTATGGAAAGGGATAAGATAAAAGCTGCCCATGTTTGTAAAATCCAAGCGAAGCTATCTTTTTGAGGATTTAATTGTTGCATAATCCTAAGCCTGTACAAGACTACTTTAATAGCGATCGTATTGATATTGACAGTAAATGGGGGTAATATTATTACCAGTTTCGGAACTGGACTCAAAATAATCTCTTATCGAAAGTAAGGCAGTTAACCCCAAAATTTGTCAACACTTAGATTTCCATGCATTGCTGCGATCGCTAATATGCAGACCAGTTTCAAAATTGGCATATATACTGCTAGGCGGAAGTCAAAAGTCACGCACTCAAAAGTCAAAAGTTGATTGCACATAGCTTTTAGAGTTCTGCAATGTCCGCGCCCTGTCATGTGTAGTGCTATATAAAATAATCGTCCTCTAACACATCCAGAGAACGACAAGTTTTATTAACCCTTGATTTATTTTTGGTCAATTATTCATCTTCTGGAAATGTCTGTACACTACCATCAGGACGAAGAACGGTTCTAATTCGTACTGATTTACCATTCTGATTGGGAGAAACAAAAGCTTCACCAACTAAAGGCATTCCCGAACGATCTACGTAATCTCTCGCAGCTTTATTTAAGGGCTCAATACGCTCTATCTTCCCATCAGCACCAACCATCAAGCTATATTCAAGGGCACTTTTCAAGCTATTTGGTGGCTGCCAACGTTTTTTAAAGTAGCTACGTGCTTCTGCTACTTGAGAAGTATCAAATAATGTACCAGAGGCAGTTGCTTGAATAGAACCTTGACGACTTTGTCGCAGTTTGCTGACTACTGAACTCGAACTACTTTGGCTTTTGATAGGTGGAGATTTAGGAGCGGAATTAATTCCTGATTCTAACTTGCTTACATTTGGTGGTATTGGAGGTGTGTTGGGTGTATTTAATACCGTACTGCGACTAGTATCAAATGGATTACCTAAGGGTTTGCTAGCACTGGCATTTAAGCTAGGCGTGGTAGTTTGAGAGGGTAATTTTACTTTGTTTTTGCCTATATTTGATTGAATGGCAACTGATGATTTGACAGATGGAATTGTAGTTGTATTATTAGGTTTACTAGTAATTGTGGTGCTATTTCCTGGTTGTGGAATTACAGGTTGACCTTGGGGTGGTAACTTCGCAGTTGGTACTTTTGGTTGGGGAGCTTGAGGAACTTTGACAGCAGAAGTGGAGTTAGGTAATTGTTGTGTTGGTGTTGTTGGTTTTGTTGCTATAGCTGGATTAGGGGATTGGGGATTAATAGAATTTATTCCCGGTATGAGCAAGCTATCAGGAGGGTTAAGTGATGGATTGGGGCTTGCAGAGAAGTTTATTGACGGGGTGGGTTGTAGAGTTATTTTATCTTCTTGATTTGTATCAGCAGCAGGTTTTTGCGCTGTCTGGGTTTTTTGTTGATTGCGAGCATATTGTATGGTAAAGGGAGCTAAACCCGCTGCGATCGCCATTACAGCAGCCACTGGTGCCCATTTAGGAAAGCTTAAAACTGATTTTTCTTGATTGAGATTTGGTAATGCCATCACATCAGCCGAGTATTCATCTAAGGCGTTTGCCAAATCAAATAGTTGCAGTACACTCAGATTAATTACAGGGGTAGATGCCTGGTTAGCTAAGGAACCAAGAAAGAGATTATGTGTTAAGCCAGTGCTCGGTTTTAAATGTATGTTGCCAGGTGTTATCTGAGTATTTAAAGATGTGAATTTATTATTTGGTTGTGATGCTTGTTGCACATCACTCAGTTGGGAATCTTCAGATACTTCCCTGGAGGTATCTTTGCCACCACAGGCATTTACCCAAAAATCTGATGGTGATTTTTGTAGGTATTCCTGTATATAATTTGTCACCTTTGTACACAAATCTTCAAGTTGCTCGCGATCGCCACGAATGAGTTGCTTTGGTGCTTCTGCTTGTCGCGGATCGTCGAAGCATAGCTCAAAGCGAATCTGTTTGAGGACTGACTTCCCCATCCAACGGGACAAAGGCGAATTTTGCGCCCATACTTCTAGGGTACAGGTTGGCGGTGTGTACCGACGGATGACAGAATTTGATAGAGCCATGGCAGAAAGTACAAGATAATAGGAAATTTTGGATTGACGGTTACTGAAGTTACTTAAATAGAAGCTAATAAGCGTCTATGGATTTGGGATTGCGGGTTGACAATCTCCAATTCCACATCTCAAATCTCCATTTTTGTGGAACGATCTATGAGTGCTAGCCAAAGACGACGGTATCCATTGGGACTACTGTAAAAAAGCAAGTCAATCAGCAGCTTTAGTGCTAGATTACTCAGTTCATCCGTGGAGATTTTGTCGTCTTCTTCCATACGTTCTTGGTAAGTATTGCAGAAAGCGTCGATGTAGTCTCCCAACAAAGCTGCATGATGTGGTTCGCGTTGGGTTTCTGCCATTTGTTCTAACAGGCTCACAGCACGACGAATTAATTCTTGGTGTTGTTTTGCTAAGTAACAAATAATCAGAACCAGTGATTGTGCTTCTTCCACATCTAGTTTTTTCCGCCCTCCTTGCCCTTTTCTGAGAGGATTAGACTGGCGCAGTCGCCATAAAGCGACCCTATCTGGCACTCTGGATTCTAGGTTGAGATCCGTCGCGGCCGCGAGCATTGCTTCTGAACCACTACCTGTTAATGTTTCTAGTGCCAAAAGCACTAAATCTAATTGGGTTTTGATATTATCCCACTGAACAGAATTGGGAGTACCGAGTTTAGTTAAATCCTCCCATTGGGAATTGGGAGTAGGTGAATGGGCGGCAGAGTGCATAACTTTTAGCATAGACGATCGGCTGGTAGGGACTTTTGCTGTTACCCATTTTGAAACCAGACTCTTAAAAGTTCAGCTTGGTTTCCAATGGTTTAGTCATTAGCTAGAACAGACAAAATTCAACCATAGGGAACACTTTTTGGTTTGTCTTGTAGCTCTAAAACCGCCATGATTTTTGGAGAACAGCAGATGGTATTGGTTTTACTCTAGGACGAAAACATATTTTGCAAAATACATCGCTGGGATTAATATTACAGGTTGAACGGTTAAGCATGGTTAAATTTGTTACTTTGTTTAACCTTCTTGGGGAAGGAGTGATGGTTGATGGTTGACAGTTGACAGTTGACAGTTGACGGTTTAGTTATTTCCCCATCACCCCATCACCCCATCACCCCATCACCTCATCACTCCACATGGGCAATGGTTACTCCTGTGCCACCATCTGTTTGTGGTGCGGCTTCATAACTTCTCACCTGGGGATGCTGGCGTAAAAACTCTTGGACTCCTTGCCTTAATTTACCTGTACCGTGTCCGTGGATGATCCAAATTGGTCCTGTGGCTTCGGAAATGGCTCTGTCTAAAATTATCTCGGCATCAGATACCCGTTTTCCCCGCAAGTCAATTGTATTTTTAGATGTCCGAATTGCTGGTGCAGGGGTTGTAACGGGTTCAGCCACATTTTTAGCATCTGCTTTCTGTTTACCTGTTTCTGCTCTGCGGACATTTTGCTGTTTGATGAGGGGTTCAGCTTTCTTCCCATCTAGAGATTCGATATCCTCTAGCCGGACTGTCATTTTCATGATCCCAAAGCGGACGTTTAATTCTCCATTTTCGTTGGGTGGGGCGATTACTTCGGCGGTTTGTGCCAATTTGGGAATGCGAATGCGATCGCCTATTTTGGGCATAAAGCCAATTTTTGCTTTGGGTGGCGGTGGTGGTGTAAATTTGGCAGATATTTTGTCCAAGGCGTTAGTAGCTTTTTGGGCATCTTGGGCGGTGGATTCCCCTTGCTGCAAGCGACGAATTACCTGGGCGATCTCTTTTTTGGCTTGGGCGATGGCTTGTTGCACTGCAATTTCCTGGGAGGCTCGCAGCTCTCTTTCCCTCTCCTGTAAGAAGTCGGCTTTGGTGTTAACTTCTTGATACAACCGTTCTGCTTGTTGTAATAAATCCTCTGCTTGGGCAGCTTTGGTTTCTTGGCTGCGTCGTTGTGCTTCTAAGCCGGCAATTACTTGGTTAACTTCGTCTGTCCCCCCTCCCAGTTGGTTTTTTGCCTGTTCGATCACTTCTGCTTTCAATCCCAGTCTACTAGCGATCGCTAGGGCGTTGGAACGTCCGGGAATTCCCCACAATAGTCGATAGGTAGGAGACAGGGTGGTTTCGTCAAATTCTACGGAGGCGTTTTCAAAGCGTTCGTCTTCATATTTCAGGGCTTTGAGTTCACCAAAGTGGGTGGTTGCCATGGTTAGCTGGGCATTATTCGCTAAGTATTGCAACAGGGCAATGGCTAGGGCACTACCTTCGGCGGGATCTGTACCTGCACCCACTTCATCTAGCAGTACTAGGGATGTACCTTCTGCTGGCAATACCGATAAAATCCGACTAATTCGGCGAATATGACCGGAAAAAGTAGACAAACTCTGTTGTAGGGATTGTTCGTCTCCAATGTCAGCTAACACTTGCTCAAACCAAGGCATTTCCACTGGTTCCTTGGCAGGAATAAATAAACCTACCTTTGCCATTAAGGCTGCTAATCCTAAGGTTTTCAGGGTGACGGTTTTACCACCTGTATTTGGTCCGGTAATAGTGACTACCCTAATTTCTGGTTTAACTAGTAAATCTACGGGAATAACTGCCGAACCTTGCTCGTGGTGGTGCTGCCAAACTAATAAGGGATGGCGTAGTTGGCGTAGGGTAATGGTTTCCTTGTCTTGAGGATTAATTAGTCGGGGAGGATTGGCCCCCAACCAAAAGCTGTAACGAGCCTTGGCAGTGGCCATATCTAGGGCGGTGACAATTGCCAATAATCTTTCTAAATCTGGCTTTACCTCTGCTATTTGCTCTGTTAAACGGCGGCGAATGGCTTCTTCCTCTACCTGTTCCTGTTTTACCAATTGCCGTAGTTGATTACCCATAGGAACCACTGAATTTGGTTCTACATAGAGGGTAACGCCGCTAGTAGAAGTGTCGTGAACGATGCCGGGAATGACATCTTTATGGGAAGATTTTACGGGGATTACAAAGCGATCGCTGCGTTGGGTAATTATCTGTTCTTGAACGGCATTCGATTTAGCCTGTAAAATATTGTGTAACTTTTGATTGATTTGACTACGTATTATCCGCAGTTTCTGCCGGATTTCACCTAACTTCTGGCTCGCCCGATCTGCCACCTGTCCCCGTTCTTCTATACAACGGTGAATTTCCTGCTCTAATTCCGGATAAGTCCGTAAATCGGCAACTAATTGCTGCAAAACTTCTAAGTCTGGGCGATCATCAATTATGCGGCGCAGGTTTCTACTTCCCGCTAAAGTGGTAGCGATCGCCAATAGTTCATCACCTGTTAAAATTCCTTGCAGTTCTGCCCTTTCCAAAGAATCTCCAATATCCTTAATTCCTTCAAAGGACAATCCATTTAACAGGGTACTATCAAGTTCATATATTTCCTTAGTTTGAGCTAACAAATACTCACTCTCAGCTTGAGAGCTAGGAATTTGCAGCTCGAGGGTAGCTACCGCCCCTAGTTTTGTTGCCGCAAAAGTAGATAAATGCTGGCAGAGGCGATGCCATTCCAATAGTTCTAGGGTTTCAGATTGGATCAAGGTTAATAAGATTAAATATGGAATTTATACTAACAATTTTGGTTGATTATTGATGTCAATTGTATTTAACTAAATTTGTAAGTATTTTAACATTTTTCCCCTATAAATTAAACATTTACTATTAATTTCCCATAATTTACTACAGATTTCATGGATTGACCCCACAGAACTATTTACAAAAGGTCAAAGGGAGGAAACACAGTACTTTTGACTTTTGATTGACCGGCAATGGTACTAGTTAACATGGGATATCTGTAAAATATTTATCAGTTTAAATACTGAGTTAATCAAAGGCAATGGCGATTCCCCAAAGATACATATACTCCCAACGGCTAAAAACTTAACTTTTCGTAGGTTGGTTGATGGTTGTTAGTTGTTAGTTGACAGCTTAGGTGTGAGAGCCACACTTGAGATATATTTTCATACTCGGTTATGTACAAACGTTCATGGAGGGGCAGCTAGACAATAGGGAGTTCGGAGTAGGGGCGGGGTTTCCCCGCCCAGAATGAGGGGATTATTTTCATGTTTGGTTACGTACAAATGTACATGAGGGACTGTCTTGAAAATAGGGAACTCAAGGGCAGGGAACTCTGAACAGGTGAGAGTTATTTCCATCCTTGGTTGTGTACAAACGTACATGAGGAGCTGACTAGAAACAACCTCGGAAAATTATTTATATACATAGAAAAAAGCAATCCAAACCACCCCACAATTTGATACCCTAGCTTAAATAGATTTGAGAATGGTAAGAGCGTGGACATTCAAATTGGGCGGGGCAAAATGGCTCGTAGAGCCTACGGAATTGACGAAATTGCTTTAGTTCCCGGAAATAGAACACTCGATCCGAGTTTAGCGGATACTAAATGGCAGATAGGCAATATTGAGCGAGAAATCCCGATTATTGCCAGTGCTATGGATGGGGTAGTTGACGTAGGCATGGCTGTACGTCTATCACAATTAGGTGCATTGGGTGTACTGAATTTAGAGGGGATTCAAACTCGTTATGACGACCCAGAGCCAATTTTAGATCGGATTGCTTCAGTGGGCAAAGATGAATTTGTGTCCTTGATGCAAGAACTATATGCTGCTCCCATTAAGCCAGAATTAATTAAACAACGGATTCAGGAAATTAAACAACAAGGGGGAATTGCCGCTGTTAGTGCAACTCCTGTGGGAGCGAGTAAATACGGTAATGCCGTAGCAGAAGCGGGAGCCGATTTGTTATTTGTCCAAGCAACGGTGGTTTCCACAGCTCACCTATCCCCAGAGTCAGTTACTCCCTTAGACCTAGGGAAATTTTGCCAGGAAATGCCCATGCCGGTAATTTTGGGTAATTGTGTGACTTACGAAGTCACATTGAACTTAATCAAAGCTGGTGCGGCGGCGGTTTTAGTTGGCATTGGTCCTGGTGCAGCTTGTACCTCCCGTGGCGTACTGGGTGTGGGCATACCCCAAGCAACTGCGATCGCAGATTGTGCCGCAGCCAGGGATAATTACTATCAGGAAACTGGTAAATATGTGCCTGTAATTGCTGATGGTGGTTTAATCACTGGCGGCGATATTTGTAAATGCATTGCCTGTGGTGCAGATGGGGTAATGATTGGTTCTCCCTTCGCTAGAGCTGCAGAAGCCCCTGGTAGGGGGTATCATTGGGGTATGGCAACACCTAGCCCTGTATTGCCCCGTGGTACTCGTATTAAGGTGGGTAAAACAGGTTCCCTGGAACAAATCCTCACCGGACCAGCAGGGCTTGATGATGGGACTCATAATCTCCTGGGAGCCTTAAAGACAAGTATGGGAACTCTAGGGGCGAAAAACATTAAAGAAATGCAACAAGTTGAGGTTGTAATCGCACCTTCGTTGTTAACCGAAGGTAAAGTTTACCAAAAAGCTCAACAATTGGGTATGGGTAAGTAAGGAGTTATATCATGTTCGCCTAATTACTTATAATTCCTATTTGGCTCACTCCAATCCTCTCTTACCCTTTCCTAGCCTCTCCTTATTCAGGATATCGCTGGTAATTAAGGAGTGTCACCCCTCATAAAAGATTTTTCGCCATTCCACCAGATGTAGAGGCGTAGCAATGCTACGTCTGGAACAAACTAATTGGTAAACAAATGAGGGGTCTTACACCCAATTCGCCAGCAGTATCTGATTAAGGAGAGGGTAACCCAGGCAGGTAAGGTTTATTTATAAGTATTCATCCGCACATGATATTAGGAAACCCCACAAAGGGCTACTACCATGTACACACATTTCTCCAATTCATGAAATCATCACCTCACCCTCGCTTTTGGCGATGCAAAAATCTTTCCCTCTCCTTCAATCAGGAGAGGGATGTCCGCTTTTGTCAGGGTGAGGTTTGCCTTCTTACTATTGGAAGTTCCATAACTTGTGTATACACCGTAGCCACAAGGGGGAAGTAATAAGTACTAAACCCCCTGGCTACGAATGAAAAAACACTCAAATTCAAAGCAGCAGGGAATACCAAGAAATGAATTATCCCATATTGTGGAGTAAGTGTCCCTGGGAAAGTAATAATACCAAATCAAAAAATTTTGGCGACAGATCCAATTGTAATCCCACCTTAACCCCGCCCCTAGCAGGCAATCATGTGTCGCATTCTTTTTTCAAATTGATACAAGTAATAAGCAATAAAGAATTAAATCTCCTGGCTATGAATGGAAGAAACAAGTCAAATCCTCTTTCCTTTAGCTCTCGCGGCCTTAGTTCTTGAAATAATAAAAGTACTTATCTAGCTATAAGCCAATATGGTAAGTGGAATCACAATTTTTACTGATAACTGATAGTTGACATGACATATCTGACATCAACTAGTGAAATCAACAGTCTAATTACTGAATATACCAAAGCTGAAACCCTGTGGATAGATACAGAAGTAGCTGACTACAATACTCGTCATCCCAGGTTATCACTAATTCAAGTATTAGACGATCCTAGGGATATGAGTGGTAAAAATATATATCTTTTAGATGTGCTAGACAAATCAGATGTTGTCGATAACTTTATTGACAAAATTATGTCAAATCCGAAAATTGAAAAAGTATTTCATCATGCCAGTTATGATATTAAGCTGCTGGGTAAAAGTAAGACTCAGAATATTACTTGCACTATGGAAATGGCAAAAAAAGTTCCTTACTATTTACTACCATTGCCAAATTATCAGCTGAAAACTTTGGCAACGGTATTATGTAATTTTCAAGATATAGATAAGCAGTTACAGGCGAGTGATTGGGGTCAACGGCCCCTGAGTACAGAACAAATTGAATATGCTTATTTAGATTGTATTTACCTTGCCCAAGTATATCTGGGTTTGTTAGAGTTAGAGAGTAAAATTTACCCAAACCCTGATACAGAAGATTTAACATATCTCGGTGAAAGATGTATACAATTAGAACATGAATGTAAACTTCTAAACTCAGAGCTAGAACATTTACAAACACGAATCAAAACAGCGATGCAGGCAAATGAACTGTCAGAAACATCACATTTTAAATTAACTAGTTATGACCGCACTACATTGAAAGTAAATTTCTCAGAACTGGCACAATTTGTTCAACACCAAAATATTAATTTGGATTTCCCCATTACAATCACACAGAAACTAAAACAAAATTTAGATGAAAATCTGGATTCTCTACCCATAGAAAAATCGATTAATACTTATTGGCGACTAACTCCTAAAAGTCAGGATGATAATTAGTAATTATTCAGGATTTAGGCAATAGTCACAATCGGTGGTTGGTGCGTGACATTATAAGTCTTATTGCTGCATTCAAATGTTTTCGCTCACCTCACTCACCCGACAGAAAAATTTTCCAGTTGCGTAAGTACTATTATTAATTAAGTAACCTAAACTGCATACACATACATCAAATAATACATGATAAATTTATTGCAGTTTAACAAGTCAGTCTCTCATGAACGTTTGCACACAACCAAGGATGAAAACATTTTGTGACTAACTTTTGCAGGGCGCACGCAATGTGCCCCTACTGTGCGCCTCCTAACTATTTTCAAGCTATTCCCCCACAAGACAATCTCACAACCTGCCCATGAAAATATCTCCAGTGTGGCTCCCACACCTAAGCTGTCAACCATCAACTAACAACTAACAACTAACAACTATCAAGCATTTTCAAGCTAGCCATTTTGCTCTTGATTTATAATTCATGACTACTATCATTAGGTTAATTTTTTTGAAAATAGTATTATAAATACTAATATAAAAATGACGATTATATATAATTGTTATTAGTCAAGATAGCAATTCTCAAAATGTAAGTGTTGATACTAATTTTTTTTGCCAAATAAATATTTGAGTATTATTTATCTCAAATATTTAGTAAAAACTAGTAATTGAAAATAGCCAAGTATATTGATTGATATAAATTATGAGATTACAGTTAATAGATAAAGAGTGGACTCGTGTAGGCAGAGCATTGAGTTTAATGGTACTGACTGCATTTTTTGCCACCATAACTGTTTCCTGTAGTCAGAATAAGGATGTTTTAATTACAGAAATTGGAGTTAATCCCCCTCGTCGTCCACCATCTCAACCATCAAAAGCAGGAGACTTTTACATACAAGGTCAATATAAACATTTAAGGGGAGACGCACAAGGAGCAATCGCTGACTATACGAAAGCAATTAACCTCAACCCTAACTTTGGTGAAGCTTATAATAGTCGGGGCTTAGTATATTTCGATACAGGAGATCGAGAAAGTGCGATCGCTGACTATAATCGAGCTATTGGTATTAACGCCAATGATGCTGAAGCTTATAACAATCGGGGTAATGCCCGTGCGGCTCAAGGGGATCGTAATGGAGCTATTCAGGATTATAATCAAGCAATTCGCATAAATCCTAGATATGCTGAAGCTTATAATAATCGTGGCAACACCCGCGCTGCTGGGGGAGATAGGAAAGCAGCAATCCTTGATTATAATCAAGCCATTGCTCTCCAACCCAAGTATGCTGTTGCCTATAATAATCGTGGTAATGCCCACTATGGTGAGGGTAATTACCAAAATGCGATCGCTGATTACAACCAGGCAATTCGTATCAATCCTAACTTTGCTGCTGCGTATAATAACAGAGGGAATTCCCGTGCTGCTCAGGGTGATAAACAAGGAGCGATTGTAGATTTACAAAAAGCAGCCAGCTTTTTTCAGCAACAAAATAATCAAGCTTTGTATCAAAAAGTGATGGATAATATTAAAGAGTTGGGACAATAGTTGAGTTAAATTTTTTGCACCTCATAAAATTCAAGGTCATTCAATTTTGGATTTTGGATTTTGGATTGATCCCATATCTAAAACCCGGAGGCTTGAAATAATAATAATAGAACCCTTTGTGTTTCTCCACAGATACATCCACACAGCTTGTAAGTTAATACGCAGCTAAATTGTATAAAGTAAAAAACCAGGTTATTGTAGTGCGGGCATCCTGCCTGCTTTATGCATATAATTTAGACGCTTAACAGCTTATCCGGTTTATTTTTCGGTCATGGCGACGCAAGGAATCAATTCCAAACACTTGATTTCTCGTAATGAGTACGTAAGTCCTAAATAGATTCAAAATTATTTTCAATATCATTTAGATTATCACCTATAATATAGTGTTAGCCTATTTTTATATAATACGAATGTATTGTATAAAATAATAATTTTGTTTATGGAAAAATTAACCTTAATAAACTTTTTAAATATTGAAGACATTGAATTAAATTTAGCCAAAATCAACATTTTGATTGGTCCCCAAGCTAGTGGTAAGAGCATCATTGCTAAATTAATTTATTTTTTCAAGGATTTTTTTATTAAATATCGTTTTTCTATATTCAGACAGCAGAATAAAGCAGATTTTGATAAGAATATAATCAAGAATTTTAAAGAAATATTTCCTGAATATTCTTGGAAAGCACAATAATTTACTATTAAATATCACTTCAATAAATATTCTATATGTTTGTACGCTAAAACACTAGGGAAGAATAAATATAAATTATCTCTAGAGTATTCTGAACATCTAGTTAAAAGCCGTAGAAAGATTTTTGCTGAATATAAAAAGAGAAGTAAAACTTTTGGAACTACAGAAAAAACTAAAGATGATGTCCGAGATATTCAAGTCCGATATCTTCAAGAATATATAAGCATACGCGAAATTTTTAATCAATATATTCTTCAAGAAAATGATGTTATTAGCCTTGATTTATTAACTTTTATTCCAGCGGGTCGTTCATTCTTTGCTAATCTACAAAATAATATTTTTTCTTTTCTGTCGGTAGATATTGTTATCGATTATTTTTTAAAAGAATTTGGTTCAGATTATGAACAAGTTAAACAATTATATCAAAATCGAGAAATATTTAATACACTAAAATATGCCGCAGTAGATGAATTAATTAATAAAATAATAGTTGGCAATTATGTATATGAAAAAGGTGAAGACTGGATATATAGCCACAAAAATAATAAAAGAATAAATTTATCAAATTCATCTTCTGGACAGCAAGAAGCTTTGCCAATGCTACTTATATTAGCTGTTTTACCTTTTGTTATTCACAATCGCTTTTTTGTTATAGAAGAACCAGAAGCACACTTATTCCCTCAATCCCAAAAATACGTCATCAATTTAATTAGTTTGATTTTTAATCTGACTGATAAAAGACATAAGTTTCTGATAACTACTCATAGTCCTTACATATTAACGGCTTTTAACAATTTAATTCAAGCAGGAAATACTCTGCAAGCATTAAAAAATAAGTCAGGCAACAGTAATTTAATTAAAAAATTGATGAAGATACTTCCTGAGAATCAGATGCTAGACATCAATGATATTGGTGTTTATACTATTCAAAACGGAAGAATTGAAAGCATAATCAATCAAGAAAATCAGTTAATTGATGCAAATGTAATTGATGAAATATCTAATGAATTGAGTGAAGAATTTGACCAGTTATTAGAGCTAGAACTTGGAGAATAAATTGGGTGGATCTGGATAAATGTTCTGAAATAATCAATCATAAAAATATATCAGTCAAAGAAAACAAGAGTAAAATTACTTTCTGTAATAAAAATTCAATCGAGGTTAACAAAGTTCAGGTAGATGGTTGCTTAGATATTCCAGGAGTGAAATGTGATTGGTTAATCATTATTGATAAACCTAAAGATTATCCTGATGTCTATATAGAGATTTATATAGAATTAAAAGGAGGTGATGTCAAACATGCCTTTAAACAGATTGAGAATACAATTAACAATATATCGATTGATCAAAAAAATGTTCCCAAATATTGCTATGTAATTACAACTAGATATCCTCGAATAACTTCAGAAATACAAAATCAGAAAAAGGATTTAAAAAAAAATTATAATGCTGTCTTGAAAGTTCAAACAACAGTATACACTGAAAATATTAATAAATTAATATCCGGTTGCGTAATTCCTGAGTAAGTAGCAAAACACGTAGTAGACTGACACGCCTAAAAATGTAGGTTGGGTTGAGCGATAGGGAAACCCAACAAAGCTTTATTGGTGTTGGGTTACTCTGCTCCAAGCCGCTGTTGCGTCTACATTCTTCAACCCAACCTACACCTATTGCACTATTTTAGCTGTGTCACGCCAGTAGGTTGGGTATAGCCTTCGGCATCCAAGAAAAGCGATAGCGTAACCCAACGGAACCATTGCTATCGTTGAGTTACTCTGCGAGAAGATGCTCCGCGTCTACATTCTTCAACCCAACCTAAATTTATTGTTTCTTCCCACTATAGAACTTTTCAATTGAGTAGAATACATTTTTATGAAATAGACATTTATTTGCGTAATAATTACACCAACTCTGCTTGTATTCATTCAACTGAAATTAGCTATACATAAAAGACCAATTACGCAGCGGCATCCAAATTACCACACTGCTTATTTGCGGGTAATGCTTCCATCATTTTTTTAGGGTTTGGAAGGTTTAAATTATTCATCAATTCAATAAATTCATGGCGATTTTTATAGGCAAATCGTGGGTTGAACTTCCTTTCTTCTCCAATGGTAGATACTGTGTTTCCTCGGTAGTCATGACCTGGATAAACTAAAGTCTCATCAGGTAAACTAAATAATTGCTGAGTTACAGAATTATATAAAGTCCCCGCATCTCCATTTTGAAAATCTGTACGTCCACAGCCACGAATAAATAGAGCATCTCCAGTTAACAAATGAGTACCATTAACTAAATACGCCATGTGGCTATCTGTATGACCTGGGGTTGCGATCGCTTTTATTGGTATACTTCCTATATGTAATATTTCCTCATTTTTTATGTACTGATCAGCACAAGGTATTTCAGCTTTTTCTGGTAGGATACCATGACATCCAGTATGTTCTCGCAGTTTACCTGTGGCAGTAATGTGATCAGCGTGGAGATGAGTTTCCAAGCAGTAACGCAGCTTTAATTTCAAGTCATCAAGTAGTGCTAAGTATCGATTTAGTTGTTCTAATACTGGGTCTAATAAAACTGCTTCTTTGGTTTTAGTATCAGCAATTAAATATGTATAGGAACTTGATTCTTTATCAAACAATTGGCGAAATAGCATTCTTGAATACCTCCATCATGATTGAAACTCAATTTGGTGAATTTTAATTTTGGAAGAAGTAAGTAATGGGGTCAAATTAAATATAAAACCTCACCTCCGAAGTTTGGCGGGACAGAAACCGACACCCTTCGGGTTCGCCACTTTGGCGGGACGGAAACCGACACCGCCAAGTGGACTCACCGCCAACTTCTCTCCGCCTGACGACACCCCTCTCTTCACATCTTGCACCACAAAATTATTGAGAAAATCAGAGCTTGAAATCCTTATTTTCCCGTAACCCACCTACTGCCCACCTTACCCTTATTGAGAAGGTGCAAGATATGTGTCTCTTTAATAAGGAGAGGGGATGGGTGTGAGGTTCGAGCTGACATTTAATTATGCCTACCTACTTAATCGATAACAAATAGTAGAGATTCCAAAAACCTAACTTTCTAAAACTTCTGGAAATTTTGTGACTAATGATATTAATTGATAACCAAAATGCAGGTTACTCAATGAAAATATGAATATGCTTCCGCTTGAATGAATATAGTCCTAATACCAGACTAAAATTTCTTTAACTATTCCTCACGCAATACATACCCGATACCGCGTATAGTGTGAATTAGGCGTTTTTCATTATTTTCTTCCAGCTTCACCCGTAGATAGCGGATATAGACCTCAATCACATTGTAATCGCCCACAAAATCATAACCCCAAACTCTCTGCAGAATTTGGTCTCTGGTAAATACTTGGCGGGGATTACTCATCAAATATTCCAGTAAATCAAACTCTTTCGCTGTCAGTTCTATGGCTCGCATACCTCGAAAAACTTCACGACTACCACAGTTCAAACTCAAATCTTCAAACTGTAATAAATCGCGGTTATCTTTCCAAGTACGGCGTAAGTGAGCGCGAATTCTGGCTAACAGTTCTTCCATATTAAATGGTTTGATTACATAGTCATCAGCTCCTGCATCTAAACCAGCAACACGCGACTCCACCTCATCTTTAGCTGTCAACAAAATTATGGGAATTTTGCTACCTGTTGCTCGCAGATGGCGACAGAGTTCTACTCCGCTTAAGTCAGGGAGCATCCAATCCAAAATCGCTAAATTTGGTGTAGATTCTCGCGCCAAACTTAATCCTGTCATACCATCATTGGCGACACTAACCTGATAACCTTCGCCAGTTAATTCCATTTCTACAAATTTAGCTAATCGGACTTCATCTTCAACCAGAAGAATATGTAGTGTCACGATTTAGGCTCCCAATTATCAAATTAGTCAAGTAATTACAAAATCAACTGGTATTTATATATAGGAACCATCGGTAATTTGACAGCTACCAACAGTTTCTATATTGTTAAAGCCAGAAAAAATATTCCAATACCCAAGCAAGTAACAAATAATCCGATTTTTAGTCGTCTGCTTTCATTCGGTAGTGGGTAATAGGTAATGGATTCATCATTTACCATTTACTAACAGGTGTTTCTAGCTTAACTTACTAAAGAAAAAGAAGAATCGATTTTATCTAACCGAGGTTTTACACCTTTTTCACGGCGAATATCTTGCCAAATTCCTGTAGCTGCTAAAGCACCATCTGCTGCTGCAATTACTACTTGGTTGAGTCCTACTTTTAAGTCACCAATGGCAAAAATCCGGGGATGAGATGTGCGACACATTTTATCAGTAACTAAATTTTCTCCCTGACGTTGGATATCTATACTAGAGAGATAACCGGAGTGATATTGGGAACCCATAGAAATTAATCCTGCTTCCAACTCAACTACAGAACTATTCATAAGTTGTACACCAGTCATTTGGTGATTTTCCCCGATAAACTTCTCTATGGGTTCTTCTATCAACTCATATCCATAATCTTCCAATCTTTGACGAAATTGGGGAGTAACATCAAACATATCTTGGGTAAAAAGGGTGATATGTGGTGTAAACCAACCAAGGCTGAAGGCTACTTCTAAACTACGTTGATTTTTCCCAAATATGCCAACTTTTTTATCAGCCATTTCATAGCCGTCACAAATTAAACAGACATGCAAGTTGTACCCTGCATACTCATAGACATTCTGCATATCGTCGAGAAATGGCAAGTTATCAATAATACCACTAGCTGCAATTAAATATTTGGTACGAAACTCGGCGTATATGCTGTCTTGTCGTCCAATTTTGACCCGAACAACAAAAATATCCCCTTCCTCAACCACTTCTTCTACATAAGCATTAAGTAAATCTCCTCCTACAGATAAGTAGTGGTCTTTTCCATGTTTTAATAAAGTACGACCAGGGGTATCTGGTGGTAAACCAAGATAGTTGTGGAGTTCTTGCATCCAGAAAGAGCGAGCTTTACCCTTATCAATAATTAGACTGGAAAGCAGATAGCGTTGCAAGTATACTCCCGCAGATAACCCTCCGGCACCACCGCCAATCACAATCGCGTCGTATACTTTGTCTGTTCTTTCCTGAAAGTTTTGTTTTGATAGTTGCATAAATTTCTCCTAGTAGTTTGCAAATGTGATATATGGCAACAGCTTATCCATTGTGGTTCTGAAATTTTGGATTGGTTTAATGAAATCCAAAATATGAAATCATTTAGTCAATGGAAGACGATTCTACTTAGTAGCTTCTTGAGCTAACGTATTCAAAGCATTTCCAACTCTTTGAAGTGACTGTCGTGCTTCTTCACCACAACCCCTGAGTTGATGACGAATTAATAAATATCTCGGACTGTTATAACCCAACCAAACTTGTCTTTGTTTATCTTCCCAAATAAGTGCCTTTTGAGGTAAATCAATTCCTGTAGTTTGATTACACTGCATTAATGGCGTACCGACAGCAGGATTACCAAATATAATCAATTGTGTCGGGCGTAATTCTTTATTAACAGATTGTGCCCCTGCTGCGTGGTCAACTTTTGCAATTATTTTCAAACCTCTTCCTTTGGCAATTGTTTCAAATCTCTGAGCTGTTTCCGATACACTGTAATTACTTTTTACTTTAACAATACCATTTTTCTTCGCTCTTCTATTAGGTTTAAAATTAGTAGTTCTTCCGGCTATAACATTATCACCTTTGGCATTTTCTCTCATTCCTTTAGTGGCATAGGCTGGAAGAACAAATAAACCTAATGCCCAAACACTCAATAATACTTTCTTCATTGTAATTCTCCTTGTAGAGTGAACAAAATTTTTCAAATTGGTTGACAAGTTTAAATGAACGGATATAAGTGAGATATTTATCTTGTGTGATAAGTAATCTCAGAGGACAAATAACTAATAAATATTTAGTAGAAAGTCTTGATCAGACTAAAACTAAATATAGATATGAATAGCCATGAAGCAGCTCCTAAATAAAGAGGTTTGATTCCGGTTTTTTTAATGTCAGTAATACTAGTTTTTAACCCCATCCCTGCCATGGAAATTGCCAAAAGAAAATGGTTTATCTCAATTATTGATGCTTTCAAACTCTGAGGAAAAATATTTATGCTGTTCAACAGCATCAGGGCAATAAATCCGAATACGAACCAAGGAATTGGCAATTTATTTAACTTTATATTTCGCGCTGATTGACCCGAATTTGCTGATAATAATCCCAGAGTTAAAACTATTGGCACTAAAAAAATTACTCTTGATAATTTGGCAATTGTGGCTAATTCACCGCTGATTTCTCCACTTTGAAATGCGGCTGCAATTACCTGGGCAGTTTCATGAATAGAAACACCGCACCAAATTCCAAATTCTTGGGATGTTACCTGAAACATAACAGATAATAAAGGATAAAGCAACATAGAAATAGTACCAAAAATTGTTACTATTGCCACTGCATAAGCCACATCTTCATCCTTACTTTCGACTACACCATTTGTGGCAACTATGGCAGAAGCTCCACAAATAGAAGTGCCTGCGGCAATTAATTTTGTCAGTTTTTGATTTACTCCTAATTGTCTTCCCATCCAACAAGTAAAAATAAATGTACTGACCAAAGTAACTAAGACAATTGCTAACCCAACCGGACCAACTGCAATCACTTGAGGTAAACTCAGTCGCAGTCCTAGTAAAATAATTGAAAGTCTCAGAATGCGTTTGAGAGAAAATTTGATTCCTGGCTGAAAAATTTTCGGAACTCCTATGGTATTTTTGACTAAAATTCCTAAAATTATTGCCATAATCAATGAACTCAAAAGTGAGAGTGATGGTATTTTGTGCAGAGATTCGGCGAGAACTGCAAGCCCAGAAGTTAATAATAATCCTGCGAGTATGCTATAAGATTGAGGCGTTCTTACAACTTCTGAGTTAAATTTTTGAGGTGGATTTGCCATGATACTTTTCTCAATAAATAACACTAATAATTTCAATACACTTAACCATTTTTTGAATTTAGAGACGTAAAATATGACTTACGTCTCTAGAGAATTTAGATGTAATCTAATTCAGGATTTTGAGCCATGATTTCAAAAATTTCTTCCTCTTCTGAAACTGATATATTAAAAATCTCTTTCATGAAGCGATGATATGCGGTATACACGCGGGGGAGACCTAACTCATTTTCAACTATGAAAAAAGGTGCTGCTGCTACTTGATATTTCCTTGCTAAAGTAAATCCTTCACTTGATGGCTGACGTTCATCAGCGGCAATGATTTCGTCTATTTTATCTAGTAAATCTAATTTTTCAATTTCGCTTAATACTCTTGCAGATTTACGGCATGGATTACCATCTAATTTGATTTTTTTGACTAGTTTAATATGCATTGTTCCAACTATTTTTGATGACAAAATAAACATGATTTCTCTGTAGAGACCTAGCATTGCTAGGTCTGGTACAAATCCGTCATTATTTGACAGATTAGTTATTGTTTGGTGTTAAATTAATTTCGTGGAAGCCACACTCTTTATCAGCAGCATTTTCCCACCACCAACGACCAAGACGTTCGTGCTGATTGGGTAAAACAGGTCTGGTACAAGGCTCGCAACCGATGCTAGTAAAACCTTTAGCGTGTAACTGGTTATAGGGGACTTCGTTAGCATGGATGTATTGCCATACTTGAGCAGAAGTCCAGTTAGCTAAGGGATTGAACTTGATGAGATTGCGATCGCTACTAGAAAAAGCGGTATCTAATTGAATTACGGGAACGCTAGCACGGGTTGCAGGATTTTGGTCTTTGCGTTGTCCAGTAATCCAAGCATCAACAGTTGCAAGTTTGCGGCGTAGTGGTTTTACTTTGCGGATAGCGCAGCACTCTTTATGACCGTCTTTGTAAAAGCTAAATAGTCCTTTTTCTTTGACTAATGCTTCAACTTCCGCAGCATCAGGGGAAATGACATCGATCTTAATTCGATATTGTTTTCTGACCCTATCGATAAACTGATAGGTTTCAGGATGTAAACGACCTGTATCAATAGAAAAGATTTGGATATTTCTTTTGATTTTCGCCGCCATGTCAATCAGGACTACATCTTCTGCACCACTGAAGGAAATGGTAATGTTATCAAACTGCTTGAGAGCAAATGCCAGAATGTCTTGGGGTCTTTTGCTTGCATACTCGGATTCTAGTTTGGCAATGTCAGTTTCGGTGAAGCAAATATCTTTAGCTAAGGTCATGATTGTCTCCTCTGTTTACGTTTCAATTGTGTAAATATTTAGGTTTTACGATTTAGGCTGTATAAGCCAGATGTCTCTACTACTAAACCGTGGCTAGTTTCATAGAAGAAACTAAAATTTCTGCCACTTCTGGACGGGAAAATTCTGGTGGTGGTGTTTGACCATTTCTCAGCATTTCCCGCACTTTTGTTCCAGATAGGTGTATTCTTTCTTCCTTAGTGCTAGGACTGGTTTTAGCTGTTGCCATTGACTGGTTGCGAGTGCAGTAGAAAGCGTGTTCAAACTTCAAGGGAGTAATTTTTAATTCATCTTCTGTAAATTCATTAAAGATGTACTGTGCATCATAAGTACCGTAGTAGTCGCCCACTCCAGCATGGTCGCGTCCGATGATAAAGTGAGTACAGCCATAATTCTGACGAGCGATCGCATGCATAATTGCTTCCCGTGGTCCTGCGTAACGCATAGCTGCGGGGAATACACCAAGACATACGCGATTTTGCGGATAATATTTTTCCATTAGTACCTGATAACATTGCATCCGCACCTTAGCTGGAATATCATCAGATTTTGTCTGTCCCACCAAGGGATTGATGAATAGCCCATCAACAACTTCTAGGGCAATTTTGGTAATGTACTCATGGGCACGGTGGATGGGATTACGTGTTTGAAATGCTACAACTGTATTCCATTCACGTCTGGCAAATTCGGCTCTGGTGTCTTCTGGAGTTAAGCGGTAATTGAGAAAATCTGTCTGAGGGATTGAGTTGACTAGTTTAATTGGACCTCCGAGGTAAACTTCCCCTTCTTTAAGCATTGCTTTAACGCCGGGATGTGCATCTTCAGCAGTCCGGTAAACTTTCTGTGCCTCTAATTCTTGCTCTGGCTTAAACTTGCTAGTAATGGTCATCACAGCAAGTATCTCCCCATTGGGATGAGCTAAAGCAATTTCAGAATCTAACTGGTATTGGTTGGCGACGGCCTCAGGAACTTGCAAAGTAACAGGAATACTCCACGCAAGACCATTACTCAACCGCATATCTTTGACAATGGAGTAATATTCCTGCTCGTTCACAAAGCCTTCTAGGGGACTGTAAACTCCTGTAGCGATACATTCTATGTCAGCAATATTACGCATAGAAAGGAGGAGGCGAGGTAGGTTGGAGGCTCTAGATAGGGTTTGTTCTCGTTCTTCCCCTTGCAAACGGCAGTCAATCAGTTTACCACCGTGGGGTTGAATTAAAGCTGTGATTTGAGACATGGTTTTACTCCTAGTATTGTGTTCAGAAAAGAGGGTTTGACTTGTTTATTTCATTAGTAATAAGGGGATTTTCACTACTTATTACTTATTACTTGTAAAAGGAGGAGAACGGTTACTTAA